>Ga0272440_1001170_pt1 | contig 21864 bp, 15 predicted proteins | sample SSMMMBAug17_FD_192440 | JGI IMG/M metagenome (GOLD analysis project Ga0272440, IMG submission 192440) | Marine sediment archaeal communities from Little Sippewissett salt marsh, Falmouth, MA, United States - SSM-MMB-Aug17 | ecosystem: Environmental > Aquatic > Marine > Wetlands > Sediment ...
CATTCAAGTGAGTATTTCAGACCAATCTTCATCACAATACTTTGCAATGATAAAGCAAAAGAACTATGATGCTGTTTTTGTTCATTTTAAAGGCTTTGATCATTTTTATGATATTCGAAGTCTTTTTTCTAAAAAAGGAAAGATGAATTTATTTTATTGTAATAACAAAAAACTTAAAAAATGTTTAAAAGAATTTGGCAAAACTATTTCGTATGAAAAACTTACACATATAACAAAAGATATACACAAAATTGTGGAATCATATGTTCCTGCCTGCTTTTTATTTACATTACCAGAATATACGTATCATGATAATAGAATTGGTTCAGTTATTATTCATCCTGAGATAGGATTTGCAAAGGCAAATCATTGGTTTATTAAATAATTTGCTTGTTAAGGAGTAAAATGAAAAAAAGAATATTTGATTGGATTGTTTATGACCTGGTCTTAAAAACTTTTGTAATATTTATCATTCTTTCGATGATTGTCGGATACTTTTTATATATTTCTCCAGGAAAAGTTGATTTAACAGTACCTGTCAGGCTTGAAACAACAGAAGATATCAAACATTCAAAAGATAGTCATTTTTTTGCTTTTTATGGAAGATGGCTTAATAATATTATGAATGGTAATTTAGGTAGAACCATATCTGGAAAAATGGTTCATATTGAACTGAATGAAAGAATAAAAGTTACTTCATTCTTAACATTGGGTGCTCTTTTACTTTCATTTTTTATATCATTTCTAAGTGGTTTATATTTAATTAGAAAGTCAAAATATCGAATAGTTAATATCTTACAAGGAAGTATATTTGTTATTACCGCCTTACCGACATTTTTTTTAGCCTATATATCAATTGCACTATTTTCAGTTAAATTCAATTCCGCGTTTTCATTTATACTTCCAATAATCATTCTGGCATCAGGAGATGGTCTTATTAGTGAATTATCAAGAATTGTTTCATTGGGAATTAAGGAAGAATACAACCAACCATATATTGAAACAGCGATTGCCAAAGGATTAAAACAAAGCGCTTTTTTCCCATGGCCGGGTACAACACTATACCATGCGTTTAGACAGGCAGTTATAACAATCTTGCCGCGTATGGGACTCAGAATACCCCAAATAGCAGGACTTAGCATGGTTGTTGAAAAAATATTTAGCCTTGAAGGACTCGGAGACATGCTTCTTGATGGTCTTGGCACAAAAGATATCAATTGCGTATTGATTGTCGTCACATATTTTTGCCTTTTAATAAGATTTTTAAATCTTTCAAATGGATTACTGATTACAACACTAAACCCAAAGTCAAGAAAATATTAAGCATATGAACTACAAGAAACATTCAACATTAACTGATAACAATGATTTAGATCATAGCAAGCGTAGGAAAGATCAGGTATTAATACTTTTTGGCTTGCTTTTTTTCTGGCCCTTACTTTTACCAATATTTGTCACAATTTCAATTATATATTATGCCTTAATTAAGAATAAAAAAATTAAATCGATTTTATATCATTATAAAAATAGTGAATCATACACCAGCAAAATCATTAATTTTTGTATTGATTTTAGGTATATATTTATTTTTCTACCAATAAAGTTAGTTAACATCTCGATTAATAATAAAATCCACACACTTTTTGCAGGTATTTTATTAGTGTCTCCATTATTAGTTTTTTCTATAATGGGAATACTTTTTCCACACAGTGAATCTATTTATAACGCTCTGCTCGGTCCATCACCGGCTCATCCTCTTGGAACTGATGGATTAGGGCGTGATATACTTTACTTGCTTATCAAAAGCTCAACAAACACTTATCTGATATCAGTGATAGTTACAATTTCCAGCATTATTCCAGGTATCTATTTAGGCTTAAAATCAATGAATAAAATGTATGACAACTGGATTATTTTTATTATTCAAATTATTGAATCTATCCCATCACTGGTATGGATCATCATGATGCTCACAGCATATGGCTATTTTCAGACTTCATTTGATCCAGAAGCATTTGCACATCAACTAATGGATTATTTAAGGCCAGTCTTAATTGGATTATTAATTGGATTATGTTTTATGCCAAACATCTTTCGATTGGTAAGAGATAAGATCAAATTCTTTATCGAAGAAGAGTTTGTTGATATGACCAGAGCCCACGGCATCCCATTAAAACGCATCCTATGGAATCACATATTATTAAAAAATTCTCTTCCTGATTTAATGATTATTGGGGGTGCTATTCCAGGAATTGCCATACTATCTTTAATCAATATCGATTATTTCTTTTGTATAAGTACTTTCCAGATTGGTGCATCCAGGTATTCAAGCTGGCCGCAAATGATCCTGACATCAGAGGCAAAAAACGCACTAATCTTTTTTGAACATCTCTGGCTTGTTTTGCCGCCATGTTTATTAATCATAATCACGACAATTGGTTGCTACTTATTTGGCACAGGTCTTAAAATAATTAATAATAAGAATAAAAAAATGGGTTTGATCATTAAACCAGACAATCAATCAAAAAAAATTCTAAACGTATGGGGCTGGTTATAATGTATCACTCTGAAAATATAAATAAAAGCAAAAATGCGTTAGAAGTCAGAAATCTAACAATAAAGAAAAGAAAAGGGAATTCATTGAATTGTTTCATTAAAAATCTTAGTTTTACAGTTCCTGTTGGGTCATTTGTTTTTATTATCGGACGATCAGGGGCGGGAAAAAGTCTGACTGTTCGTTCTATATCCGGGCTACTCAATATGGAAAAGTGGGATGTTAGTGGGTCAATAAAAGTAATAAATTCAAACTCCGAATTAATAACAATATTTGAGAATAATAAATATGATTATAAAGCATTAAAAAAAATTCGTGGTAAAAGTATGCGTGTCATATTTCAGGAACCTTCTTCGCATTTACACCCATCATTTACAATAAAAAAGCAATTATTTGAAACGCTATATCATATACCTTCTAAAGATCGCACAATTGAAGCAATGAATCTATTAAAAAATGTAGGGCTAACGCGTGATTTAAGTATACTTGATTCGCATCCCCATCAATTTAGTCAAGGTGAAAAGCAAAGAATTGCCATCGCAATGGCAATTTCTATGGAAGGACAAGGCGTATTAATTTCTGATGAACCCACTTCATCTATTGACATTGACACAAGAGATGAAATCATTAAACTATTAAAGGACTTAAGAGAAGAACAAAAAATTCAATCATCTATTATAATCACTCATGATGAAGAAGTTATTTTAAAATTAGTAAAAAATGGAGATCGGCTTGTTCATATTAATGACAATCAATCTTATCAGGAAATTGAATGTTCAATTGCAGATAATAATGATAACCAATTAAGAGACCTAACAAAACCCTTTTCATTTTTTAAATTTGTGCCCAATACAGTTGAAAAAACTAAAAAATCATCAGTCAACCAGCCATTGCTTGAAATTATAAACTTAAAGCAAACAATCAAGAGATCTTTTTTTTCCAGGCCAAATACGATATTAAAAAATATTAATTTAACGATATATTCCGGAGAAATTATTGGTATTATTGGTCCGAGTGGTTCAGGAAAGACAAGCCTGGCAAAGGCAATTATTCGACTTCTGGATTGGACGAAAGGTGAAATACTATTTAACGAAGATAATAAAATTGTTAATTTAAATAAAATTCAACCACGTGGAACGCATCCAGATACAATCAAAATGAATGAACTCAGAAAACAGATACAATATATTTCACAAGAAGCAGCCATGGTTTTTAATCCTTCATTAATGATTAGTGAAATACTGGATGAAACAAAACAACTGGCAAAAAAAGCAAATAAAACAATAGATGAAAAATTCATACAAAATATATTAATGCAAACCGGTTTAATTGCAGACAAAAATGAATATGCAGCCTTTATCTCTAAATATCCTTCTGAGCTAAGTGGTGGCGAAAAACAAAGACTGAATATTGTCAGATGTTTTTTATTGGAGCCAAAATTGGTTATTGCAGATGAACCATTTGCAAGTCAGGATTTACAAACAGCCTCTGAATTATTTGTGATAATGAAAGATTTTAACCAAAGATATCAGACGAGTTTTATTATCATTTCCCACGATATAAACATGATAAAGAAAATATGTAAAAGAGTTTATCTTATTAATAATTGTAATTTAATACTTCAAAACAATTCATCAGGAATATTATGAATAAAAATATTATCCAAAAAGTATTTCAATCTTTAGCATCAAATGCAACCTTCCGCCTTCATATGATAATGCTTATTTGTGTTTTATACTTATCATTAACATGTGAATATAATTATAATTCAAACCAGGTTACTTTAGCTTCAAATTGTTTTATTTCATATCTCAAGAAACTAAAAGAAGCATATCAATCCCCTGCTGATTTTCCAGCTGGAGAAGGGAGTGAATATGTTATTGAAGATTTTATTGATGAAGTATTTGATGGCTATTCATCACCTCGAATATTTTTAACATCTCAAGGCATTCGGAACTTAACTCAAATAGATCCAGAGCTTAACAAAGAAAACTTGATAAAACACTTTTTGTCTTCTCACATAACTTCATTTAAATATCATGGCTTAACAGGTGAGGATAAAGTTTTAAAACCTGGCATAGTTCGACGGCAAGCCAGTATTCTTATTGATTCAGAAATACAAAAAATTGCTTATTCTTCACTGGTAATTTTGGAATTTGAACTTCAAAGCGCAGGAGATGAAGAATGGTTAATATCAAACATTAAAAAAATCCAAGAAGATTTTACAGTTGCTAACACAGGTTGGCTTTACAAGATATATTACATTTGGATTGTTATTTCATTTGTTTTGGTATTAATTCAATTTTTTTCCATTTTTAATCAGTATTCGGAAGTTGAACTTCATCTTTCAAATGCTGAATTTCATGCCGGACCAAGAGGTCTTTTCACCTGCTGGATAATCGTGTTATTTTTATTACCATGGTTATATTTTTTCTTTCCATTTGCTTATATGTCTCATTTAGGTTTTTATTGGACACTTTCGCTCATTTGTAATATTATTGCACAAAACTTGTTTGCAGACAATGTTTTGATTCATGATTTTAGATTTCCTTTGCAACGTTTTTTAACGTGGTTATTATATTGTATTCCAATAATCGTATTTTTGTCACTTCCTGGAAAATACACGCCTGTCCAGACTTCAGTAATGAATCTATCATATCGTCTCCCTTATAAAGTTAAAGTCATTAATGATAAAAGCCCACTTATTAATACAACAACAAAAGATTCAGAAGTCATAAAACATTTAAAATTGGGAGATGAGTTAAATTATATTGATCGGGTCAGCAGTAATAATCAGTATTTTTATAAAGTAACAACATTGGATTCAAACATTGGTTATATCAATGTTAATAACTCTCAAATCCTTGAAAAAGAAAGATCATTTGAAAATGAAAGCGATTTTTTAGATGTTGTTATTAAGTTTGTTGATAAAGTAGAATCAATAGATTTTCCACAGGAAGTTGCCAGAGAACTGGCAAATTTGTACTACAAAAGAGGCAAGAATTCCTCCAACAAAAGCTCAATAAAAGATCACATGGAAGCGCTTGCTTTGTATAATGAAGCATTAAAATATCAGAACAAAAATGAGGAAATACATCTGGCAAAAGCTTTTTCATTACTTGAAATCAATCGAAGATTATTAAGAGATAATGTATTTAATGTTTTTGGTGTTTTTCATGAATCAGCAATATCATATAATAAAACGAAAGCATTATCTGCCAAAACCATTTTATATTTGCTTGAAAATGTTGATTCTGATGAAAGAAGAAAAGAAAGAAACAGTTTAATTAATGTTGCCTTTATAATATCTGAGTTTGATGAAGAAATAGTCAATAAAATCCAAGCAAACAATGGTAAAGATGAATATTCTCTATATGCAAAAATGCTTTATGAAAAAGATAACAAAAAAGCCATTGAAATTATAGAAGATATTGTGCGACTGAATCCAAAAAACAGTTTATATCCATGTGAAAAAGGATTGAATTTATTAGAAATGGACAGAATGAGTATCGCACGACTTTCATTTGACAGAGCCAGTGACTTAGGTCCTGGAAACGAAATTGCTTTGTTGGGCACAGCAGTAGCATCAGTTAATGATATGGAAGACAATCAGTTATTACAAATTTGTAAAAAAGCAGCTATAATCGAAAATAATTATAATTCAGCATCAAAGTTAAATGCTCTTATAATAAAATATGGCTACACGATTAAAATACTTCTCAGTGTCAGTATTTTTCTTGTCATTTTTTACACAGCTATAGATATGCTCGCTTCATCAATGATAGGCACTATTGTTAAGGTTTGTTTAATTGTTGAGTTTTATTATTATATATGCTTCAAGCTGTATTACAATTGTCTGGATTTTACGCCTAGAAATATTGCTTTGTTAGATCATTTATTATGTGATTATTTAAATATATTTTAAATAAGCGATTATAAATTTTCGGGTATATTGTAGTCAAGGCCAATTACAAAAAAGGGTGTATTTTCTTAGCCCTGAAAGAGCGTTAAATCTTTGTTTTATGTGTCGCCCTTCAGGGCTAAGATATCTGCACTCCAAAACTATGTTATAATTGACCACAATATACCCGAAAGTTTATGATCGCCTACTTAATTGCTTTCTAAATTATATGGAGAAACAATGAACAATGAATAAGATATTTATTAGCTATAGTCATGAAGATAAAAAATGGAAAAAATATATTATCAAGTTTTTAAATGAAGTGACTGAAAATTTTGAAATTTGGGATGACCAGAATATTAGGGCCGGAAAGAAATGGAATACAGAAATATTATCGGCTCTTCATGAATCATCAATTGTATTATTATTGATCAGTATTGATTATTTGACATCAGAATTTATAAAAAAAACAGAACTTCCTGAGATTTTAGAACATCAAAAGAATTCAGGATGCAAAATCATTCCAATACTGGTAAGACATTGTTTTTGGCAAAGATATTCATGGATATCTGAAATTCAATTATTACCCAAAGGGGCGGTTGCTTTAAATAAATTTAGAGGACATGAATTAGAATGGCACCTGACAGAAATTGCAAAAGAAATGAGAATCATTATTGAAGAACTAAAAAAAGACCAAAAAAAACCAAATAAATCTGAGTCAAATGAAATTCAAATACAAAACCGAGTTGAAGATTTTACAGTTAACGAACCTCAACCGGTTGAAAATGAATCTTCAAAAGACGTAAAAAATTTTCAAACTGGCTTCAGAAATGACAATCCTTTAAGTGAATCTTCAAAAGTCGTAGAAAATTTTCAAACTAACTTCAGACATGACAATCCTTTAGAAGTAGAATTCATCAATATCAATGGCAGCAATTTTAAATTTGGCCTGAATGAAATACGTGTTAAAAAGCTAATCAATGTATTATATGAAGAAAATGAATTAACAAATTTCACATTTGACGAATTGGAGCAGCATCAGAAGTCCTTAATGAATCAATTTCCATGCATAAATGTTAATTTACAGGACTTCCAAATATCAAGAGATCCCATTACAAATGGTCAATTTCGTCAATTCATGCGTGAATCAGGGTATATCTGTGATCATGGCGATCCATGCCCTGATAATAATCAGTTTGACAATTTTCCTGTAACTAAGGTGACATGGAATGATGTCCAGGCATTCTGTCATTATACAGGTTACAGATTGCCGACGCTTCAAGAATGGCACTTTGCTGCATCAGGTGGTGATGACAGAATGTATCCATGGGGCGATGATTATAATAGTAGTTACTTAAACGATATAAATGGATATCTCAATAAATTATCCCCTGTTTCCTCATATGAAGAAGGTAATAGCCGCTTTGGATTGAGACAGATGGCTGGAAATATTTTTGAATTTATTGATGCTGGAACTACAGATGAAGAGGATATTGCGAAAGCAACGATAGGTGGATCATACAAATCATATGGGAGACAATATGCATCAATATATCACGTTATATATCATGTTCAACATAATGATATTAAAAAAAATACTGTTGATAACGATTTAGGATTTCGAGTATGCAAATCAAGAGACCTATCATATAAACGAAAATGGAGAAATGTTCATGCAGGGCATTTTATTCAAGGTTGTAAACCTGAATTTGCAGAATATTTAATAGAAGAATTCAATTTATCACGCAGTAGTTTAGATGTTTTGTTATCATTCTCGTATCAAGAAAATTATTTAGACCAATTTGAAATATCTGAATTTTTTGTTACCAATGAAGAGTATTATGAATTTGTTAAGAAAACAGGATATAAATACCCTTCAACCTGGCGAAAAAATAATATTTTTGGTCCATTCTACAATCAAGAAAAATATTATCCTGTTACAGGAATATTATTTGAAGATGCTGTTGCTTATTGTAATTGGGCAAATCTGGGATTAGCAAATGAGATGCAATGGGAAAAAGCAGCCAGAGGAGAAAATGGAAATCATTATCCCTGGGGAGATACTTTTGATATCAGTTTTTGCAATACAAATGAAATGAATCTGGGAAGATCATCTGGGCCTTTTGAATTTCCCCAATCATGCAGTCCATTTCATATTCTTGATATGTGTGGCAATGTTTATGATTATGTTGTTGATTCAACAACTTCCTATTATATTCAAAAGAGGGGTGGCAGCTTTGGATCAACATGTCAAATATATGGTACATCATTTTATGTCATAAAAGCTGATATCTCACTTCCTGCTGATAAAACAACTGGATTTAGGGTGATTCGATTATAAAAATGCCCCAGGAAAACGCTTTTGATGACGCATCAGTCATTGTTTGTTGTTGGAATTTCAAAAAAATATTCTGAATCACCCCCTACATTGGTTTCTTACAGCATCTGATGCCTTCTGATGCTGACACACATAAAAGCATACAAGACAATCTTCTTTCAAGTTTTGTTTTTGTTCATTTTTTTTATAACGAATGTTCATTATTTATTGATTTTATCCGATGAATAATATATATAATCTGCAACAGGAATATTCAGAAAGGAGATACATATGCCAACCCAAATGAACATTGCTTTTAATTTTTCTACAAATCAACTGCTTGAAACAGCCATTAATAATAATGATATTCCAATTGGTTATGCCTGTAATTATGTGCCTCGATTCTTATTGAATGTCGGCAAATTGTTTCCATATCGCATAAATGCCAATAGACTATCTGGTGGAACAGAGTTGGCTGATATTTATCTATCACAGGTAAACTGTTCATACACACGAAGTGTTTTAGAAATTGCGATGGATGATCAATTGGAATTTATTAGGGGATGGATATTTGCAGCGGGTTGTGATCATCTTCGGCGCCTGTATGATAATTTACAATACATCATTGCACCAGATTTTTGTTATATTTTGGATGTACCTCACAAAAGCGGTCATGATGCCATATCCTGGTTCTCTCAAGAGCTCAATGCATTATCAGCAGCGATATCAAAGCATTTTCAAATAGACATCAATAAAATGAATCTTGCACAAAGTATTTCAGATCATAATTCGTTGATGGAATCTTTACAACTTATTGCAAACCATAGAAAAAATGACTCACTCCCCTTTTCTGGCGCAGAATTTCATCGGCTAATGCATGCGACCTGGACACTTCCAATTCAATCAATGAAACCCATTATTGAAAACATAAAAAATCAATTGCCTAATCGTCCTTGCCCAATACAATACAACGCACGAGTACTCATTGTGAGCAGTGTAATTGATCAATATGAATGGATTGAAGCCATTGAAAATAATGGCGCATTGGTTGTAGCCGATCGGTTTTGTACTGGTGCGATACCCCAACTTGAAATCTGTTCGCAAACAGACGATCCATTTTATAATATGGCTGCCCATTTACTTCAAACCAATGTTTGTCCACGTATGATGGACACTTATGAACGACGTCTAGAGTTAATTGATCAAACTATTCAAGACTATCAAATTGATGGTGTCATCATTGCGCCAATCAAATTTTGCGATATTTGGGGTGTTGAAACAACACAGCTGATTTCGTTTCTCAAAAAAAGAGGAATTCCAGTTTTGAGGCTGGAACGAGACTACAGTTTTTCTGTTGAAGGCCAAATCAGTACACGTGTTCAAGCATTTATTGAGCAAATTATGCAATAACAGGAGAGATCGAATGGGAATTTTTTCACAAATTCAAGACCAGATGGTTTTTTATCAATCATGGATTAAAAATTATCAAAATATCCTTCGAATGCCTTTGGATCATGGTCCCATCCAGACATTGCAAAACTTATACAAATATCCCTGGTTGTGGCAACTGGCAAAAGTCAATCGTTTACTTACAATTGTTACAAATGGGCGTCAGGGCAATTATCGAAAAGCAAACGCTGCTGTGGTTGAAAAGATTGTTCCCAACCTGGTGCACCTTTTGGATAATCTTGTGAAAGACACAGATCGACTGGTTTTACATGAAGACATGGTACCACCTGAAATTCTTTTTGCCATGGGCTTAAAAACTTGGATGTCTGAATTATTGGGTATCTTGATGCCAATTGTTGATTCTCATTCTGTTGAAAAATATATTGATATTGCTGAAAATGCCGGTATTCCCCCGGATGTGTGCAGTCTTCCTAAAAGTACGATGGGAATTATGTTAAACAAGGAAGTACCCCCTGTCAAAGCGATACTGACATCCAATTCTCCCTGTGATGGTGGGATGGCATCCTATCAATTAATCAAAAACAAGCTCAATATTCCCATGTTTCAATTGGATGTCCCCTATAATTTCTACAATGAACGTGCCACTGATTATTTTGCAAATGAATTAAAACGAATGATTAAATGGCTTGAAAAACATACCCCTGGTAAAATGGATTGGGATCATTTACGCGTTATTTGTGAAGAGCGTAATAAAATGGCCGCGCATGAACTTGAATTGTGGGAATCCATTCGTCAGCGTCCGGCCCCGCTTGCTGCTGAGGCAATATATTTGAGCCATTTATGGTGTTTTAATGTTATGCCTGGTGATCCCAGTGGTACTGAATTGTTCGAATATCTAACCAAATTGGCAAATGAAAATATCCAAAAAAATATTGCAGCTGTTCCCAATGAAAAATATCGGACCGTCCTTTGGAATCCACCCTTGCTTCATTTTATCGACTTGTTTTCCTGGGCAGAACAGCAATATGGCTTAACCTTAATCATGGATAGTATGTCTTATAATCGGCAACCATTTATTGATACCAGTACCAATGATTCCATGCTAAAAGGCCTGGCGCATATTATCATGACTGGCCCAATGGCAAGACATACACGTGGTCCTGCCCAGAATTATTTTGATGATATGTTTTATCTTTACACTTATTTTGATCTGGATATGATCCTCGTTGCAGGCCATATCGGTTGTAAGAATACCGCTGCACTCAATGGTATTTTACGTGAAAAATGCCGAAACAAAGGCATACCATTGCTGATAATTGATTATGACCTATCTGATCCACGGGTTGTATCTCATGATGGCATCATCCAACAATTGGATCGATTTATGGAGAATATTGTTATTCGCTCTTGATTGTTTTGTTCAATCTTTTCAGGGTAAACCTGGCTAAGCCTTACCAAAGGCACACGAAAGCCAATGTAAACGTATTTAAGAAATCTCATAACGCCGATTCACATGTGAAATCAATCCTTGTGGCCGAAAAACCATCATCAAAACCATAGATGCCCCAAAAATAAGCATTCGGTAGTCAGAAAAAGCACGTAAGTACTCGGGTAATAGAATCAAAATAAATGCAGCTAATAGAACACCTAAAATGGAACCCATGCCACCCAAAACAACAATAGATAAAATTATTGCAGACTCTAAAAAGGTAAAACAAGCTGGATTGATGAATGTGGTTTTTGCAGCAAAAATTGCGCCCATTAATCCTGCCCATGTTGCACCTAATGCAAAGGCGAGTAATTTCGTTTTTGTTCGATCAATTCCCATCGCTTGACAGGCAATTTCATCATCGCGTAGTGCTAACCATGCACGACCAATACGAGAATGCTGAAGTCGATTGACCATAAAAATTGTAAATATAACCAAAATGATCATGAGGTAGTACATAAATATGGAGGCTGTTTGAATATTGGATTCCATACCAAAAAATGGCGGTCTTGGAATGCTTGCAATACCACTGGGACCAAAGGAGAATTCGTTCCAGTTTTCCAGCACCAACCGGATGATCTCACCAAATCCCAGGGTGACAATGGCGAGATAATCTCCACGTAACCTGAGCACCGGAAACCCCAAAACAACGCCAAAGATAGCGCTGAGTAAACCACACAATGGAAATAACAACCAAAAACTGATTTGGAAATGATAATTGATTAATGCATAGCTATAAGCTCCCACTGCGTAAAATGCAACATAGCCCAAATCCAAAAGACCCGCCAGACCAACAACAATATTGAGGCCCAGGCCCAAGACGACATAAATCAATGCAGTGGTAATGATATTGGTCTGATATGCAGAGACAAAATGTGGAAGCATCAGTGAAAAAACAGATAACAAAACGAAAAAAATTGCCATGTTTTGTTTTTTGAAAACACTATCTGGCAATTTCTTTGTTTTTTTGGGGGAGCTTTCCATCGTTTTTTGCCAGATAATTGCCAGGACAAAACTGACCAGTCCGACCCATAGTATGTTTTTATATCGCCATTCAATAATTTGGTCTATTGTATTTACTTTGATTACCATTATTGGAAAGGTAAGGAATATAAACCATATGGCAATCCAGAATGATGATCTGATCGTTTTCATTGATTCATCCTTTTTTCGTTATTTTTTATGGTTAAATGGCATAGCAATGCGTTTCTTGTCAAGAGCTACTTATATTAAAGCCAGGAATAATACAGTCGCCATAATTTATAGTCTCCAGATGACCATCAATATGTTTAATAATAAGTGCGCCTTCATGATTGACATTCATGGCCTGGCCTTCTATTGTCTGATCTAAAAAAACAATACGAACATTTTTTCCAAGCGTACAGTTGTGCTTTTTCCATAATTCAAGCACATGATCAACATGAATGTCTGTAAACTGCATTAATAGATTCTCACAAAGTATTTGAATGACCAAATCCAAATCAACTTTTGTTTGAACAATATCCTGAATGCTGATGGCATGAAAAGCATTTGTTTCAATATGATTATTGACATTCATCCCAATGCCAATATTTAAATAAGTAAATTGATTATTTTCAAATTGCGTTTCAGTTAATATCCCTGCAATTTTTCGTGAATCAACCAGGACATCATTGGGCCATTTGACGTGTGCATTGATATTAAATATTTGCTCAAGGGTTTTCACGATTGCCAGTGCAGCAGTAAAAGTGTAAGCAAAGCAATGCTGCACATTTAATCGGGGTCGAACCACCCAGGTCATATACAGACCGCCTTGAACCGATTGCCATTGTCGTTGCATTCTGCCGCGTCCACAATGTTGCTGTTTTGCAATGATCACTGTATTTGTTGGGCATTTGGATTGTGCCATATTGCGAGCAATATCCATTGTGGATGAGACTGACATATAATAATGAATATGCACGTTACGATGGGTATCAATTTTGTATGGATTTACTGTCATGCTTCGTTCTGATTGGCATTGCCCACTTTTGTTCCGCCAATGTCATAACATTCATCAAGAAAGGATAACAGGTCTGCATTTTTAAGAGAGATCTTATTTTTTCCTTCATTTTTTGAATCCTGGATTAATGCTTCTGCAGATTGGATCATTGATAATTTATCGAGAGTATTGTTCTGACAGGTAACAACACCAATATTTACATATATTTTATAATTATTTTTACTTCCAGAATATGAGTAATTATGATCGACAATTTTCGAACAAAGCCTTTGACTCACAATAGAAGCTCCTGTATCGTCAGTATATGGCAGAATAATCGCAAAGACTTTTTCGCTGTATCTGGCGGCAATATCAACATCTCGGATGCTATTTTTCAGCAAAAGACCAATATCTTTCAAAAAGATATCAACGACAGATTGACCATGTTTTTCATAAATTGAATTTAAATGATCAATTTCAATCATCATCAATGATAAAGGGATTTTACTACGTTTTACGCGTTGCAATTCTTTATCAAGAAAATGAAAGAAATAATTTTTATTGTAAAGTGTTGTTAAAGGGTCTGTCAGTGCAGTATGAAGAGCATTTTCGAACCGGGTGTTTGTTTTTTGTGGTGAATGTTTCGGTTCATTGTTATGATTATCTGTTGATGCTGTTTCATTGTGATCAGAAACAAAGGGTTCTTTAACAGCTTCGTAACCTTTTATTTGTTCTTGATATGCCTTGATACGAATCAATGATCGAACGCGGGCAACTAATTCTTCAAACATAATGGGCTTATTCAAAAAATCATCTGCGCCTAAATTAAGGCCACGTATACGCTCTTCCTGGCTGTTCAGCACAGTACAAAGAATAATTGGTATGTCGGCAGTTCGTTTGTTTGCACGTATTGCGCGTATAACTTCAAAACCATCAATGCCAGGCATCACAATATCCAAAATAATCAAATCAGGCAATTCTTTTTCTACGATTAAAAGCGCATCCTCTCCACAATAAGCCGCAATTGTATCATAGGAATATTTTGCCAACTGTTCTTCCATCAACTGAACATTCAATCGTTCATCATCAACAATAAGAATTTTTCTGCGCTGGGAAAAAGCACTTTCAATATTTTTGATGCGATGATCCAATTTTTCAACTTGTTGCGATTCTTTCGGCTGTGTTTTTGTTGTTTGATTCGGCTTGCTCTTGTTGGAAATTTTGATGCAATTATTGAGTGTTGATATAAAACCCTGAGTATTAATTGGTTTAACGATGTAGCCATCACAACCAGCAGCCAGGGCTTTTTGTTCATCACCATCCATTGCTTTTGCGGTAAGCGCGATAATTGGAATATCTTTGTAAATTTTCGAAGACTTAATGCGTCGGGTTGCTGTGAGACCATCCATGCCAGGCAGTTGTATATCCATTAAAATAATGTCTGGCCGATGCTCTTCAATCATTTGAAATCCAACTTCAGCATTCTCAGCTTCATAAACCTTAAAATTACTGATCAATAATATGGTTCGAATTAATTTGAGATTTAATTTATTGTCTTCTATGATCAGAATTTTTTGTATTTCCATAGTTATTGCCTTTGGATGTTGTTAGCTCTGATATGCATGCACCGGTTTTTTTTGAATCATTAATACAACACCATAAACAAGCGGTGTATCTAAAACAGCAATCAGACATTTCACAAGCCACTGGCCATAAATGAGTGGCCAAATGGGCATAACGCCATAAAATGCAATTGTAATAAAAATGAACGAATCCAAAAACTGGGAAACGACTGTTGATAAATTATTTCTCAACCATAAATGCCGGCTTTTTGTCAGGCGCTTCCAAAAATGAAATGCCCAGACATCATGCATTTGACTGACCATATAAGCAGTGAGTGATGCAATAATAATTCTGGATGTGCTTCCCAAGATTGATGCAAAAGCATCATCATTATGCCAAAATGGTGCCTTGGGCCAAAGCAAACTGACCTGAATTAAAACAAACACAACAAACAGGGCAATAAATCCACCAAACACAGCCTCTCTGGCACGTTCCTTGCCCCATACTTCGCTGATTACATCTGTTGCAATAAATGTTACTGAATATGCGATTACGCCCGCTGGCACAAATATTCCCATAACTGATATGATTTTATTCGCCAATATTGATGAAATTGTAATGCAGCCAACGAATAAACTCAAACATATGGTGTACCAATGATCATTTGTATTCATGATATATCTCCTAAGCATTATTATTCAAACAGAATATCGCAGTTTGTTTCCATACAATTCTTAGAAAAGTCCAACGATAACCTGCTTACGAGCAATAAAAAATGTAAATTGAATAAAAATAGTTTTAAAAAAATATTTAGATACAATGGTTTGTTATTTTTTGCAATAAAAATTAATATGTATAACTGAATAACCATTCAATCTTTCTGAATATTCTTTAAAAAAGCAATCTTTCTTTAAAAAATTTTTATCATGTGCTATATAATTTTTGCTATACTCAAATAATTTATTCATAATGTACAAAAAATCTGTTTTCCAAATAAGTTTGTGATTGATCAAATTTGGTTTTCCATCGTTAGTGTCCAAAAAAACCAAAGTTGGACGATCATACACATTTTTCGATCATTTAACCCCCCAACTTGGACATACGCCCAAAGGAGTACATATGGCAAAACAACTCGTTTTTCAGACAAACCAACAGGAGAATCCATGCGATATCGTCCGCCTTGACCGCAAAAAGCTCTATGGCTGGAAAGATATTGTTGCCATTGGTCCAGATGGCAATGAATGCATTCGCATGGATATTGATGAAACCGGATCCTTTATTATCCCAAAAGGTGGTAAGGCATTGGGAAATCTTGGCGAAAATGGAAAATGGGTGGAAAAAGCTGATTTAAAAGCTGTTGATAGCACCGGCAATGACGCAACATTAATTCCAAGTTCATTTGATTCACCGATTCAATTGGACAATATCGTTGAGATTGAAACCTATCTGGATCATACCATTGATACTGTTTATGTGATTAAACCTGCTGATGATATCAAAGAGCGTTTAATCAAAACCATTCGTTCGGCTGATGGCTTATTCACGTTTCCATTTAACTACCGACCCGGCTATGAATCCAAAACAGCCTTTCTCATTGAAACAAAAAATGTGCTTTATATGCTCGTTGGAACCCCCTCAGAATTCGAATTTATTGGTCTTGAACAAATGTCAGATTTGAATGTTAGTGACGATGATGATGACGATTTCAGTATTGAAGATAATCTGGATTTTGGTAGCATGTAACAAACAATAAGGAGGTCAATTATGAGAACAATCAATATTGCCAATGAAAAAAAACGTGATGCCCGTGTCAGCTTTGAAGGTCATCGATCTCAAAGCAAAATTTCCTATGTGCTTGATGATGGCTCTCCCAGAAAAACTGTACAAGTATTGAAAACAACCCTGACCGAAAGCCTTCAAACATTACAGAATCAATACGATTCCATGACTGATATTGCAAATGCGATTATTGCATCTGATCCAGAGGTGAATCCTGAGGTTACCGGTATAATGCTTGATAACACCAAAAAACTATTTGTCTCAAAAGATAGTAAAATCGTATATGGTGTTGATTTATTTGAAGTCAGCAAAACCCCTGATGGCAAAGAGAAGGATAGAAAGTATCATGAACGTCAACAAGCCAATGTAAATACAGAAATACCTATTCGATGCACAGGTAAGCGCATTCCAAAAGATAAGGCCATCAAAATGTTTGTTTTTTCAAGAAAATATCAGATGAAGCATGTCAATGGTTTAACCTATGATTTTTTGTTTGATATTGCAAAATCCCTTCATGAGGATCATGCGCTTATGCTCATTGGCGGTGGGCCAAAAGGCATTGAACCGCTCGTTTTGTATCAAGGCGGTACACCCTATCGTGCCTTTCTTGAAGGTCGGGTCAAAGGCGAAAAGTATTGTTTGATTATTCATTTAACACAGTTGGAACTTAAGGAGGTGTAATGATGAAGATCAATATCAATAAACTCAAAAAAACAAACAATTATCTTAAAGGTCACCTGGACTGCCTTGATGAAAGCATTCGAAATCTGCCTGGTGATTTCAAAAAAAAACTGTCTCAACAGTTTCTTTCAGTTAATTCAACAGAAATCGATAGCCGGATCAAGGGCAATAAATTCTTTGTATCAAAAAAAATGGATGGTCATCTTCAACTGATCATTTTTGATGATGATCAAATATTTATGATTGGTCGAAATGGTACTGTTCGCATGAATATCCCCTGCCTTGACCACATGAAAGATCTCTTACAAGAAAAAAATATTCAAAACGCCATTATTGCTTGTGAGCTGTATGTGAAAAAAGAAAATCAACGCAGCCGTGTTTATGATGTCATTGCCGCATTATCTGAGTCTGATGCTCTGAAAACCCTGGCATTGGCTGTTTTCGATATTGTTGAAATAGATGGTCAGAAATATCGCAGTATGGCCTATGAAGAAGTTTGGAAAAGGATAAGCCATATATTTCCTTCTCATGGCACTGTTCATGCTGTTGAAACACGAAAAGTCAAATCTAGGAAAGAAGTTCAGAAAATATTTAATGAATGGGTTACTGATGAGGGGCATGAAGGGCTTGTGGTGCGTGGCGATATGCCCTTTATGTTTAAGGTAAAACCGAAATATACCTTTGATTGTGTTGTTGTGGGCTATACTGAAGGAATAAATGAGCATAAAGGTAAAATTAAATCTCTGCTTGTGGGGTTCTATCGTGAAAAAGATATGATTCAGGTGGTTGGAAAAGTCGGCACCAATTTCAGTGAGGATGACCGACAGGAACTATATGAATACTTTTCAAAAAAACACTGTGATTCCACGTATATTGAGACAGATAACGATGGTATTGCCTTTCATATGGTTCAACCGGATACAGTTGTTGAAACTGGCTGCAACGATATCATGATTGAAAATACGTATGGAAAGCCATTGCCAAACAATCTATTGAAATACTCAGATAGGACATATTCACGCTTTGCTTCGGTTGCTGGTGTTCGATTCATTTATCCGGTTTTTGAGCGTATTCGTGATGACAAATCACCTGGTGTTGATGATTCGGGGATATTGCAATTTAAAGAATTTATCGATTTAAGTGCCCCAGAAAAACACACCACTGCACTTCCCAAGAGTGAAGTTCTCATGCGAAAAGTCTATAAAAAAACTCAAAAGGATAAGGTCATGGTTCAAAAATTCATGGTTTGGAAAACCAATAAAGAAGATGTTAATCCCCGATATCCAGCATATGTTTTATTTTATTCCAACTTTAGTTCCCAACGTAAGGAACCCCTTCAAACTGATATTCGAATTTCAAGTGACAAAGAGCAAATCATGGCATTGGCTGATAGCTTTATTTTAAAAAATGTAAAAAAAGGATGGCAGCTTGTATGAATTCAATGATGAATCTATTCAACTCTTTTTTTGAAAATATCCATCAAAAATTACAAAAGCATAAATACTGGATTGTTTCAATCATCACATTGCTCACTATCTTTTTAGTCGCCGGCATGAATAAAGTGATTATTGATGAATCCATGGAATCTTACTTAAGAGATGATGACCCTGTCAAACTTGCTTACGATCGTTTCCGATCATACTTTGGCAGTGATGAAAATCTGTATGTGGTGTATCGGGCAAAAAACAAGGATATTTTTAGCGATGCTGCCTTACAGGTTTTAACAAAGGTTCATGATGAGCTGGTCAATTATCGGTTGAATATGCCTGCGGATAAAAAATCGCCACTGGATCATATCAAAGAAGTCAAATCATTAATTAATGTCAAATATATGGAAGCCTTTAATGATGTGTTGTTTTCCAGAAATTTTATTGGCGATCATCTGCCTCAAAATGAAGAACAACGTGAAAGATATCGAAAAAAAGCCCTGAATCATCCAGATTATCCCAATCTATATGTATCAGAAAATTCAGAATATGGAGGTATTGTTATTCGCACAGATTTTAACGCGGAATCGCCACATAATTCCACGATAGAAAGTGCTTCGTCTTTTGATGATTCTGATGACATTTTTGAGGAATCTGATGATGTTTTTTCTCAAACAATGTCAAATGAACAAATAATTAAACTCAATAAAACAAAGATTGAAGAATATCCTGCTTTTGTCAAAGCATTGAATCAGATACTTGATAAGGATGAATACAAAACTGTCCTCGAATTTTATCCGGTAGGGAATCCGGTAATTATGGATTTTTTTGTAACTGAAGTCATGGCCGACATGTCTCGCCTCATGGGATTTGTGTTGTTGCTCATTGTTGTGGTTTTATATGTATTGTTCAGATCTCTTTGTGCCATCATTTGGCCAGTTATCATCATTGTATTAACCATTATCTGGATCATTGGATTAATTGGATGGTCTGGTATTCATATATCAGCCATGATACAAGTGATTGTTTTTCTGGCTCTTTCTGTTGGGATTGCAGATACAGTGCATCTTTTATCTGGATACTTATTTTTTAGAAACAAGCAATTGTCTCATAATGATGCCATTAACGCGGTTTTGAAAAAATCAGGTCTTGCCTGTTTGCTGACCAGTGTGACCACTGCCATTGGTCTCATATCTCTGGTTCTGGTACCCATACAACCCATTTCTACTTTCGGTATTTTCGCCAGTATAGCAGTATTACTGGCGTTTTTCTTTACAATTGTTTTACTTCCTTTGATGCTTGATCTGTGGGCACCCATTTCAAAAAAACAAAAGGTTCAATCAGAACATGTCATTTTATCATTAATTAAAAAAATCGAAACGATCAGTGTCAATCGACCCGGACAGGTTATTACAATATTTACAATTGTGGGCGGTGTTTTGTTGTATGGATTCTGTCAACTAAAAGTGGATTCCAATTTTGTAGAGGTCATTAAGGAAACTCTTCCCTTACGAAAAATATATACCATTGTTGACAAGCAAATGGCTGGAACGACAAACATGGAAATCATGTTATCATTCCATCAAGAAAATGCATTGAAAGATCCTGAAGTACTCTTTTGTATGGAAGACATTCAAAAGCATATTAGAGAAAATTATGGGCAACAGATCATCAAAACCATATCATTGGTTAATGTTGTAAAAGAATCATACAAAGCATTAAATAATGATGACCCTCAAAAATATATTATCCCTTCTGATGCACATACTTTAAAACAGGTCTTGTTTTTATTTGGCAATGCAAATCCATCAGACCGCAGGCGTTTGGTATCTGATGACTATTCACGTGCAAGAATCGGTGTCAACTCAATTAATGTCAGTTCTTCTGAAGCAATTAAAATTATTGATAAAATTCAACAGTTTATTGATAATAGATTTTCATCTCTTAAAAGTAAATACCCAGAACTTAATGTTCGATTGACAGGTAACATGGCCATGTTGGCAATCATGTTAGAATATGTAAGCTGGTCTCAAATCAAGAGTTTTAGCCTGGCATTGGGGACAATATCCATTATTTTACTTCTGGTGCTTGGCTCATGGAAAGCAGGCGCTGTCAGTTTGATTCCCAATTTATTTCCAGTGCTGACATCATTTGGATTGATGGGCTTTTGTGGCATTCCCCTTGATGCAGACACACTTCTCGTAGCACCCATAATTATGGGGCTTGCTGTTGATGATACCATTCATTTCATGACTCATTTTCGTTTGGAAATGCAAACATATGGTAATATTGCAAAGGCAGCCATACTTTCAATTCGAGAGGCAGGTCAGGCCATTACATTTACATCAATTATTCTTTCATGTAGTTTTTTGGTATTTTTACTATCTTTTCATAATGGACTCAGCCATTTTGGCATTTTTTCTGCAATTGCCATAATGACAGCATTGATAGCCGACTTGTTTCTTTTACCGGCACTTTGTCAGGCGTTAAAAGTTGATTTTAAGTAAGCGGCCATAAGTTTTCGGGTAGAAAAAAGTTCGTCCAACTGAAAATGTACGACCGCCTGGGGTTGAAATGAAAGGGCGACACATAAAACATAGATGTGACGCCCTTTCAGGGCTAAAAAACTTTATGCAACATTACCCAGCGCGTTGCCCTGGGCTGGTATTTAACGCCCTTTCAGGGCTAAGAAGCCAAAGCATGTTAAATAATTAACTACGATCTACCCGAAAATTTATGATCGCTTACTTACACTGAAAAAGATTAATATGATGAAAAAAAAC
>Ga0272440_1001171_pt1 | contig 21862 bp, 9 predicted proteins | sample SSMMMBAug17_FD_192440 | JGI IMG/M metagenome (GOLD analysis project Ga0272440, IMG submission 192440) | Marine sediment archaeal communities from Little Sippewissett salt marsh, Falmouth, MA, United States - SSM-MMB-Aug17 | ecosystem: Environmental > Aquatic > Marine > Wetlands > Sediment ...
ACAGAAGTATATATAAAAGCATACAAAAAAAGTGAGTAACCATAATTAAAATAAAAAATCATATTAGGAGGTGTTCTTTGGTAAATATCAATAAAATTATTATTTTGTTTTTTATACTGAATGCCATGAATGCATTTTCAGCGGAAAATACTGGGTCTATTCAGGTATATATTTTGCCTGAAGAATGTCAAGTTTCTTTTAGTTTTTGGATGTCAAACATTTCGCAATGGTCAACCAATTATCCATCAGGAACAGTCGTTCACGGCATTCATTCCGGTGAGATCGAAATCAGGTTTCGACAGGTTTCAGATTGGATTACTCCTGAAAATCAAACGATAAATGTTGAAGCCAATAAAACAAAGGTGTTATATATAAATTGTTGTCCCATTCAGCCCAGTAAACCGTGGAATGTTGGTTCAGGAGATGGTATACATACAGATTATATTCCTGTGCAATGGAAAGGAAACGATTGTCATCTGAATTATCACATTTATCGGGGCATAAGTGATAACCCTTTAGATGCGACTTTGATTGCAGATCAAATACAAGGCTTTTCATACTATGACTATTCTGCTGAACCAGGCAAAAAATATTATTATTGGGTTCGTTCTTTCAATGGTTATTTCATTAGCGAGGAAAGCCAATATGATACTGGTTATCTTAGGCTGCGCCCGCCAACAAATATAAATGCAAGTGATGGGATTTATACTGACAAGATTTTAATTACTTTTGATCCTGTTGAAGGTGCGAGTGAGTATGAAATTTGGCGCCTGGGAGATTATCCTGCTGATACTGTTACTCCAAGGCCTTGGTATGCAAGATATGTAACAACAATTTCTGATCTTTACTATGATGATACTTATCCAACAATTTATGAAAAACCATATTTCTATTGGGTAAAGGCTGTAAATCATCTTACAAAAAGCGACTTTAATCAGTCGGATTCTGGCAAACGTAAAATGCCAAAAGTTGAAAAAATAATAGCTTCTGATTGGGTGTATGAAAATATGATAAAAATTGAATTTAATAAAATTGATAATGATGAATATCATGGTATTCGTTATAGTTTCTACAAGAAGGATAATGACTCAATCGTTAGAGAGTATGGATGTGAAACATATAATTCATTTTTTATTGATAGGAATGTTTGTGCTGGTATGAAATATGATTATACTGTTGTGACACGAAACGATTATGGCTCAAACGTTAGTAACTCTGATGAAGGGATTGCTAAAATGAGTTGCGTGACAGAACTGGCTGCTTCAAATAAATTGGGTGCAATAGACCTTCACTGGAATTATGTCTCTTGCGCAACTTCGTACATAGTCTATAGGAATGATATTGATGATATAAATACAGCGATAAAAATTGGCACTTCTGAGAGCCTCCGTTTCTCAGATTTGGGTATTTCAAAATCATACTATTATTGGGTAAAGGCAGCAAATGAATATACAATGAGTGACCTTCCAATGCATCCTGTTGCAGGTACCCCGATAACATGTGAGTACAATACTTCAGTCCCAGAAATTTTTTTTGATCACAATGGCGGTAAAGCTTCATTCACAGTGACCCCAAATTCAGGTTTTTGTCATTGGGAAGTTTCTACATCTGCTGATTGGATCAAGAATATTTATCCTATAACTGGACATGAAGAACAAACAATTCATTTTACCATTGCCCCCAATAATACACCTTTGACAGCTACAGTTAATATTGATGGTGATGGTTCATATTACAATTGTTCACATTATTCTGTTCGTGTTGTCGATAATCGGCTTTCTGAAACGCCTGCCACACCTCAAAATATTCAGGCAAGTGATGGAACCAGTATTGATCATGTCGTTATCAGATGGGATTCCAACGCAAGTGATCATACATATGAAATATATCGCGAATCGAACAACAATTCAGAAGATTCCGTTGTCATCGCCCAAAATGTCAACAGTAATACATATAATGACACGTCAGCCGAACCCGGTGTTCACTATTCCTATTGGGTAATTGCGAAAAATCCATATGCTGAAAGTGAAAAAAGCAATTACGATGAGGGGTTCAGACATTTATCACCGCCTGTAGATCCTGTTGCAACGAATGAGGATCAAACTCAGATAAAACTTTCTTATAATGGTGTTGATGGTGCGAGCGAATATGAAATTTGGCGAGGGGTATCATCTGATTTTTCCAATGCCAGTCATTTAACGACTGTTTCGAATTGTTATTTTGAAGACAAAACTACCATTTATGAAAAACCATATGTTTATTGGATGAGATCTGTCAATCCGTTGATAAAAAGTGATTTCACTACATTTGTAACGGGCAAAAGAAAGATGCCACCTGTCGCGTTTGTACTTGCTTCGGACCAGGTATTTGAAAATATGGTAAAAATCGAATTCAAAACAATTGAAAATGATGAATATCATGGTATCAAGTATTCTCTTATTAGAGATGATGGTAACTTGAGAAGAAACAAGAGACTCAAATTTTCTGTTTGTTATGATGGACAATTTGAAGACAAATCTGCTTATGCTGGAAAAACATATTATTATCGTATTAAGGCAGAGAATTCATATGGGTATAGCATCAGTGGTGCTGACACAGGTAGTGCTAAAATGAGCTGTGTTAAGGGGTTAACTGCATCAAAGGGGAGTCATTTCTGTAGTATTCGTCTTGACTGGGAATATGTTGAAAACGCCAGCTTATACTATATTTACAGGAATACATATAATGATATTCAAACAGCTGTCAAAATGGAGTCGTTTACAAATTTCTTTTGGGATAATAACACAGGCAGAACTTTTTTTTATTGGGTTCGGGCAGCAAATGAATATACCACCAGTAATGATGGTGACAGCAGTGAAAACTATGTTATTGGATACCCTGCAGTATGTCGGTTTAATACTTCAGTCTCAGAAATTATTTTTGATCATGAAGGGGGGACAGCTTCATTCATTGTAATACCTTCTTTTGACTCCCTGGAATGTTCATGGCAAATAACTTCCTCTGTAGATTGGATCAATAATATTAGTCCTTCAAGAGGATCAGGAGAACAAACAATCACCTTTACGATTGATCCCAATAATCTTCCTTTAACGGGTACGATTGATATTGATAGTGACAATGACAGTGTTTCAAATTGCAATTATGATCATACTTCAGTCCGTCTTTTCAACAATCGGTTTACACTCTCTGGAAATGTGCTGTACTACAAAAATGATTTGCCTGTTGCCGGTGTAAAACTGACCCGTGAAGGTGATTTAGATATGCTTGATGCATACACTGATGACAATGGCGCATACACTTTTCCACCTTCACCGAATGCGCGATATAAGGTTACCCCATCATACACAACCAGAATTCCTGAACAGGTAATTACGCCATTTGATGCTTCGCTTTTAATGAGATACAGTCGAAATATGATCGCCCTTAACACGCATCAACAATTGGCTGCGGATGTCAACGCAGATGGTTTTCATGATGCTTTTGATGCTGTTCTCATTGTTTCGTATGTAACTGGCAAAATAAAAAGTTTTACGAAGGATACATGGATTTTTGACCCGATAACAAATCATTATATCCTTGATCATCATATTTCAGATGATTACACAGGAATTGTTCGTGGAGATGTTTCCGGTAATTGGCGGCCGATAAGTGAAAACGAAACGCCCATCATAACAAATGCAATTTTTAAGGTTGAACTTCCTGATATTACTGATGTTTCAACAGGTGATCAGATTCAAGTGCCATTAAGCATTACCCCAACTTCTGGAGCGGATATTTATTCATATTATGCCGTCGTTGCATATGATCCCGAAATTTTAACCTGTACGGCTGTTTCAAATGGCAATATTGATTTAGAAAACTTTTCAGGGCCTGTGGCCAATATAACGCCTGATGGAAAAATTCGCATTGCAGCTTTTGGAACAGATCCCCTTGATATCAATGATATTCTTTTACATTTTCATTTTACACTCATTGGAAATAATAATGACAGTTCACTCCTAACCTTTGAAACATTCTTTTTGAACGAAGGCTCTCCAACAGTAACAACAAAATCTGGATCTGTGTCTATTGTTGAAAAACAAACATATATTTTAGATCTGGATATCATTGGCAACGGCCAGATTCTGGTAAATGATGTGCTTGAAACCCTTCCCTTTAAAGGCAATTTTTCAGAAAATGAAACTGTCCAACTGGAAATTATTTCTTCCCAAAATTTTTATCAATGGATGGGCGATATTTCTGACAGTAACAGCAGCATAACTATTGTGATGAACAGCAACAAAAAAATTGATGCTGTTTGTAATCGTTTTGATTTTGATTTGAAAAAAGGATGGAATCTCATTTCATTGCCAGTCATTCCTGTTGATAATAGATTAGCATCCATTTTTCCAGATGCTTCAATTGCGTATGAATTTCAACATGGAAGATATATAAATGCAGACCGACTGATACCTGGTAAGGGATATTGGGTAAAAGTCCCCTCAGATTCAACATATGCGACAGGTGGTTTTCAGTTTAATTCATTTTCAACAGAATTTGATACTGGCTGGAATTTAATTGGTGCAACAGATCAGTTAAGCATGCCAGAAAATTTATCATTAACAAGTATCTCAGCAGTAATTGAATATTCTGATGGTTTTTATCACATTGCATATCAATTTGAGCCAGGAAAAGGATATTGGATAAAAACACGAGCAAACCATGATTGATCGCTAAGAAGATGTTTTTTCTAAATAATACCTGGCAATCAAAGAGGATTTGATTATGAAATATTTTCAACTATTTGCACTTAGTAGCTGCCTTTTTTTTCTTTTTTCATGCGATGATTCGAAAACAGAATCCATGAATAAGCAAACAATGCATCAACAAACAATAAGGCAAACAGTTGAAAAAAAGCATGCTCATCAATCGAGAATAATTGGCGGAGAACCGTCAGCCAATGATGATTGGCCATGGATGGTTGCTCTAATCCACAAACATGCATCAGTTGCTAAACAATTTTGTGGCGGGTCGCTGGTCGCACCTTCCTGGGTTGTGACTGCAGCACATTGTGTTGTATATAATTCTCCAGACACATTTGAAATATTGTATGGTGATGTCAATCTGAATGGAAAAAATGCGCAGCGAATTTCTGTCAGACAAATACTGATACATCCTGATTACGATAATGACACATTTGACTCTGATATTGCAATGATTGAACTGTCAAGTTCATTAGAAAATATTTCAACAATTCCTTATGTATCCGAATCCACGAATGTTGCCGGACAGGAAGCCATTGTGATGGGATGGGGAAAAACAGGAGAGTCTTTACAAATGTCTGACAATTTACTACAAGTACAGGTACCTGTTGTTTCCAATGAAATATGTTCACAGGCTTTTATCCCCGGGTATATTACAGACAACATGATTTGTGCAGGGGCAGCAGGTAAGGATTCATGCAGTGGTGATAGTGGCGGGCCTATGATCGTTTCAATTAATGGAAAGTGGGTTCTGGCCGGATTGGTAAGTTGGGGAATCGGATGTGCCAGAGAAGATTCTTATGGTGTGTATACCCGCATATCTCGGTTTTCATCTTTTATTGTGCATTGTATTGAAAGTGATGTCTGGGTATCTCAAATGGTCGCTACTGCGCCGAATCAAAAACAAATCAGCATTTCATTTGGTGTAGATATGACTGCATCTGAACAGGTGCTTCCTTCTCAACTCCCCGGTACTAAGCTGGATTTTGGAATCGAAAATCCGGCCCATGGATCAACCTGTCTTCAAGAACAAATTTATACGACGCAGTCAGAAACTATATATATCTGGCATCTCAGCCTTTTGTATGATATTCCCAATGTTTCAGAAAGTGTGCAGCTTTCCTGGTTATCGAATTTATTCAGTGAAAAGGGACGCTTTGTTTTATTAGACGGTAAAGAATTGGATTCGCCGATTCTTGTTGAAGATATGCGATCCAAAACAACTGTGAACATTTCTCAGCCAAATATCCGCAGAGATTTAACAATTTGTTGGTGTCCTGATCCAGTTATAAACTTACAACTTCATCAGGGCTGGAATCTGATTTCCTGCCCATTTATTCACATATTTTCGCCTGATTCAAATCAGAATCCGCAGGCATATCGTTTTAGTGATGGGTCCTATTATCATCTTGATTCATTCATTCCAGGTCAAGGCTATTGGTATTTTTCAGAGAATGATGATATTTTAAGTATCACTGGTATACCTTGTCTAGAATTTTCAGCTAATCTGGCTCAGGGTTGGCATTTACTGGGAAGTATAAGTGAACGATCAGTTCCAGTCAGTGTTCCGGGTGATTGTATCGAAACAATTGTGCAATTGGATGGCAATAAATATGTTTATAATGAAATCATTGAACCAGGTGCTGCATGCTGGATTTATATTACATCAGACTGCAATCTGAGACTTTTACCGGTAAAGGATCAGTATAAAAAAAAATCCCTTTGAAATACAACAATTAAGGAATAAAATCGTGGCAAAGAAGTCAATCATTACGTTTTTATGCATTTCAGTTCTTCTGTGTATATGTGGATGCAAATATTTAAAAGAAATCTTCAAGCTGCCTGAACCCTGTGATTGCTGTACAATAAATAAAAAAAACGTATGCATGCCGCAAAACGTCCCTTTTCTTGGTGACCACGATGATTACTATCGGTGTGCAAAATTACACATCCAGTGTGGTTCATATGAAAAAGCCTTACATTATATAGACAAAGCGCTTGCCGAACGTGATGAAGAATCCGGCATGGCATATGTTCATGGCATGCATTATACGTTTTATTATCCTCATCGTGAAAAAGGTGTTGTTCTTTATTATCTGGGAAACTATGATGCAGCTTTTCAGGAATTGAACAGATCGCTTTTAAAAGAACCTACTGATAAAGCAATTATTTACAGGGATAAGGTTCGAAAAAAATTACTTTCATTGAAAAAACGTCATAGTGTACCGAAAATTGAACTGGATCAAGATGTTATTGTCAGCAATAATCAGTCAATCATAATTTCTGGACAGGCAAAGGATGAAAATTTTATATCACGAATTTCATTTAAAAATTCAAAATTGTTCACAGGTGGTATCTATGATTGTTTTATCTCTCAGGCCCGAACAAATATTTTTTTTAATCCAGCAATAAGGCCTGATGAAGGTACATATGATGTTGAAATCACTGCCCACAACCTTGTTAATCAGACCGCTGTCAGGCATTTAACTCTTCATGTGGATAGATCCGGTCCGGTAATATCGATATTATCGGCAAACAGAAAACTTATTTCCGGTATTTTGTATGATTCTTCTGACGGGATTTCATGGTGTGTCAACAATGGTCTGATTCAAAAAACAGACCTGAAACAAACCAGATTCCATGCAAAACCCTATGAAAAGGGTCCATTCATTCTAAAGGCATGGGACAGATCAGGTAATGAAACTCAAGCTGATTTATCATTAATTTTAAAAAAAAAATCCAGACAGTTAATAAGTATGATCACCTCTGGTCAATCAAGAATAGTCACTGATACCACACCTTTTGTGATGAAACCCAAAGCCAAACCTCCAACAGTGATAAAAATTGAAAACTTTCCCGAAGGGGAGTCTGTATGGTTTGAAAGTATACAGGTAAAAGGCTGGGCACAATCAGATTATTCCATCGAATCAATAACTATTAACAACAAAATTATTTCAAATCCTGCTGAAGGTCCATATCCCGTTTATTTTAATGAGTCTGTGACATTGCATACGGGTAAGAATACGATATTGATAAGGGTCAACAGTAAAAATAAGCATCAATCACTGACAAAAAAAATAATTTGTATCAGAGAATCTCGTCAGATAGATCGCGTGGATTATAGCTATCCATTACATTTGCTGAAACCGGTTATATTGAATACAACAATACATTTGCAAGAAGAAGTACAAAATAACTTCAGGCGTTTGTTATATGACTATCTGACCAAAAGTGGTCGTTTTAACATTTTTCAAGATTTTACGCAGAGTAATGCACTGGCTGATGTTTCCGGTTATGTGTCCATTATAAAAATGGCAGAAACACAGGTTGAAATTACGATGATATTGCGTTTTTCGATCAGCATTCCCAGCACACAGGTTAAAACCTTTGATGCATACTGTATCTGTGAATCAGATCGTCTGAATGAATGCTATGAAATTGTTACGAACCGACTGGTAAACTATGTTCTGGAAATTTTCGAGCGATACAAAGGGCGAATTGTTAAGATAAATGGCAATATACTGAAAGCTGAGATTGATTCTTGTTATGGAAAGCCAAAATTTTTTTTGCCTCTGAACCTTGTGCGTCGCAAAAAGATGTATAGTCTCAGGACAGGTCTTGATGTGGGGTATGATCTGATTTTTATCGCAGATTATTTTCCGTATTCTATTGATAATAAAAATAATATATTGCGAATTAAAGACAGCTTATCACTGGGGCAAACAGGTGATGAAGTGATTGGACGTTAGAACTACTGAAAACTTTTTCAGAAGCATCAAATGAGACAGAAAAATCTTTGATTAAAATATGTTTTTCAAAAATATTTTGTAATATTTTACATGAGGCACTGGTATCTAGTTAATAGAACAAACAAGAAAGGCATTCAGACATGAATGAATTTTCACGAATAGATATCGAAAAAATAAAAGAAGAAGCCCGCAGCAAAAAGGGAGAGTATCTGGCACTCAGCACCTGGGATTTAATTTTTCGCGTTATTGAAATAAAGCTGAAACAAATGCGGATCAAATATACACTATCACATGTAGAGGAGTTGCGAAATATTGTTTTTGTCAGGCTCATGACAAATAACTATAGACGAATACTAAAATTTGATCCAAATATATCCAGCTTCAAGAATTGGATTTTTTTGATCGTAAATAATGCGATTATAGATGAAATAAATAAAGAAAATGGCATATTCGGAAATATTACCATTGTTGGTATACAATTGAATGATGAGGAGATTCGACACTGGATCAGCGAAACAATTATATCAGAAAAACTAAATCAAAAACAAATGATTGAAATAATTAAAAAGTATCTACCTTTGATCAAGCCGAACTATCATTTAGCGATCAAGCTATTTTATTTTGATGGGTATAAAAAAGAAATATGCGAGACTGCAATGGGAGTTTCAGAAAAAAATTTTTTTACAATTTTATCAAGGGCAAGAGAAAGCCTGAAAAAAATAATTAAAAAAAAGCAGCCGGAGCTTTTCGAAATGTAATATATGGTTGGACGATCATAATTTGAATCGTTGAAGATTGATTATTGTCCTGAATATCAGGAATAAAAAACAAGGAGGTTGAACATGGAAACATGCCCAAGCCTGGAATATATAAACTACCATTTATCCAATAAATGTCATGATGATGATTTATATTCACATTTGGCAAAATGTGATGATTGTCGTATCAAATTTGCTGAAGCATCCCGTTTAATAGAAGCCTGTAAGGATATTGAATGGGCTCAGCTTTCCAGGCCTGAAGCCCGTCGAGTGATGCGTCAGTTTCAAAAATCATCCATATTTGAACGTCTGAAAGAAAAAATTCTCGAACGTTTTCAAGGAAATCCATTGAGAAAGTTGAAAGGCCAGTGGATTATTGAGACCAATCCGCTGGTTCCGGATTCAGTTCTCTGCACAACAGCGGAACTTCGCCCTATTGCATATCAATGGGAACAATGCAGAAAATCAAAGGCAATCTATTCTTTTTTACCTGTAAAAAGACACGATATTTCTTTCATTCTCTTTGTAAACAAATCTGATGATGATCCGGTGTCCTATGAACTGTATTTATTAAATGTGACATCTGGCCAAAAAAGATCTTCTCTGCAATTCGATTTATGGCAAAAAAATCATTTTTGTGCCTCACGTTCGTATACATCTATGGATTCTCTATTTAAAGCAAATCCTTCTTTTGATCATATTCATATTTGCGTTGGACAGAATAAGAAAACAGATAAAATTCAAACTATTTTCAGAGATGATTATTCTAAAGGTAACAAATTCTATATGATTAAGCCTGAAAAACATGGTGCTTCGGATATTTATATTGAAACCTTTACCTTTATAAAGAATCTTTCCTGTGGAGAATATCGCTTAAATGTCAAAGAAATTTCACAGGATGTGTGTCAGTTCAAATTCAAAATTTCAGACAAGGGGCTATCATGAACGCAAACACATTAAGATCTCCCTGTATAACAGTAACATTCAATTTTCCTGCAAGCACAACGATTCATGAACACGAGCACCAGATCCCGATTACATATGTTGAAGCGCAATGTCGAAAAATGATTAAGATATTTAATGACTGCTCTGAAAAGAACACTGAAAGTAAAATGAATGTGATGAAACGACTGGGAGAAGATCTTCGTGAAACATTGCTTCCTGAAGAAATTCAGTTACATCTGAAAAAATCAAAAGCCAGGCATTTATGTCTTGAGCTGGACGCACGATTGATTCAGATCCCCTGGGAATTAATCAGTATTAACAATGAACTGCTTTGTGATCATTTTTCTATGGGGAGAAAAATTAAAACAAATATCAAAACGCGCCATAGCGATGTTGTTGTCCCTGAAAATCAATCATTAAATATGTGGGTCATAGCAAATCCAGCCGGTGATCTTGAAGAAGCAACACGTGAAGCTTTTTGTTTATGTGATCATGTAAATCAATTTAAATCTTATAATCCTGAACTAGTAAACTGTTCAATTGATTCAAATGTTTCAGTCCTTGATATTACCGGAAATATTTCCAAATATGATGTACTTCATTTCGCAGGACATGCAGATTCAAATTTACTCCGACCGGAAGAAAATGGATGGAAATTAAAAAATGGCTATTTTACTGCAGGAGATATCAATAAACTGACCGCTGATATGAGATTTCCATCACTTATTGTGTCCAATGCCTGCGATTCAGCAATCACTGACCAATGGGAATGGTGGCGAGATGAAAAGCTGAATAATCCAGGAACATTGCCTGCTGCATTTATACTTTCAGGTGTTCGCCATTTTATTGGCACAGCATGGAAGATTAAGGATGAGAGCGGCATTCTTTTTACCAGGAGTTTCTATCAACAGCTTTTATCCGGTGATCCCATTGGTATCGCTCTCAAGCATGCAAGAAAAGAAATGTTGATCAAGGGAGCGCCTGTTTGTAGATCGGCTTATATTTTATATGGTGATCCTGATATGTGCTATACAAAAGATAATCGCCCGTATATGTATTACCCTGAACAGGATGGACTTCAGGAAAATGGGATCACCCTGTCAATTCGGGTAGAAAAAATGGAGATCCCTAAACAAACAGAATCATTAGAAATGAGTGGAACAAAGGATTTTCCAGAACAGAAAGAAAAGAATCATCAGCCAAGGCAACGTTCTTCTTTTCAGGAACGTATTCATAAAATTGTTCAGCATCCACAATGGCTGTTGTCCTGCCTTATCGCTGTGATTGTTCTACTGAGTACCACACTTTATATGATTTCTATTGAAGCTTTCAAAGGGGATATCGTCAGACAAATTGATCAGGCCGATACTTCAAACTCACACAGGCAAACCGATTGCTGGGAGCGGAACATACAAATTGAAAATGCTACAGAAGATATTCTCATTAAGCTCAGTAAGATTCGTTCGTCTGACAATACTGTAAATCCAGCTCCAAAAAAAAATACACACACTTCCAAGCCTGTTAGACTGGCTGTTGCCCTAAGTCCGTATATGGCCTGTTCCTTTTCTGATGAAATTGAGATGATTGCAGTTTCTATTGAAAATACAATAGCAAAAAAATTGTGGTTCACCATTGTAGATCGAATGAAGCCTGAAAATTTTTTACAGATTGTCAGAAATATTTATCATTATTATCTGTCATCAAAAAATTCCTATGAAGTCGATATTCTTTCCCCTGATTTACTCATACGTGTTGATTTAAAACATTTTGAAGAAGGCACGTTTGTTCAGATGAGCCTTCTTGAAAAAAATGGTAAAGTCAAACGTTTTCAAGAGCCATATAAATCTGGCAGCATATTATCTCAAGTTCATTCGCTTTGTAGAAATATCATCGCATATCTGGAGAAATCCTATCCGCTGTGTGCTGAAATATTACGTGTTCAAAAGGAAAAAGTAATATTAAGTATTGGAAAAGAATACAATTTAGAAGAAGGACAGTTATTTCAAACACTTGATGGCAGCATTCAAATGACTGTATATGAAATAAGTGCGTATACAAGTGCAGCCAAATTATCAGATTCAAGCCATTTTGTGAAAGAGGGAATGAAGGTTATTGGTTTATTTTCCAGATAGAAAATTATTCATCGGTTTTAATCTATATCAAAATACAAAGGGTAAAAAATGTTTAAAAAAAGTATTATCACACTTACAGTGCATTTCTTTTTTTTTAATGCTTTTGTCATAGCAGAAACGCCACCTTTTGAAATTCCGGCTTCATTTAATCCGATAGGTTCAGGGGCACGCGCTCTGGCTATGGGAGGTGCTTACATGAGTGCCTGCAGTGACGGGACTGCGGCATCCTGGAACCCCGCTTGTTTATGCTTATTAAAAGATTACGAACTGGCTGTAATGGGATCATTTATGTACCGGAAGGAAGATAACTCATTTTCAAAAAAACAGGTTTTGTCTAATGTTGGACGAATTTCTGAATGGGATATCAATTATATGGGCGCAGTCATTCCAATTAATTATTTTCAACGCTATATGGTTCTGTCCATGAACTATCAACAGCTTTACGATCTGAACAGAGAATGGGAATTTATCAATGTCCAGAAAGACGGCATTGATCATTGGAAATATCGTCAAAGCGGTGCGCTTTCTGCTATTGAAATAGCTTATGCCATTCAATTAAACACATGGTTATCTTTTGGGATTACCTGTAATTTTTGGGATAACTCCCTTTCTCAAAATACCTGGAAACAGCAGTCACACCGCATAAAAAAAGAGTGGCCGCCATCTGAGTATCATGCCACTGAATCCTATACATTTAAAGGAACCAATTTCAATTTAGGTATGATTTATAAAATCAGATATAATCTCTATGTTGGTGCGATTATCAAAACACCCTTTCAAGCCACAATTAAATATCAAGAGAATACCATTTCTACTGTTTACACATTTAAAACAATCGTTAATCCATTCAGCACAGCGAAAACATATGAGTTGAATATGCCCTTATCCTATGGCATGGGGATGTTGTATCACATTTCTGATCAACTCCATATTTCTGCGGATTTATATTGCACAAGGTGGGACCAATTTTTCCAGACAGATGAACAAGGCCAGGAATTGTTTCCAGTTACATCAGATCCAATCAGCGAAGTTGATATAGACCCGACAGTTCAAGTTCGACTGGGCGCAGAATATTTATGGAAATACAATCATGATTATTACATTCCTATCCGGGGTGGCGCTTTTTATGACCCCGCACCTGGAGATCAACATTCTGATGATTTTTGGGGATTCACAATAGGCAGCGGATTAACAAAGCGACATCAATTTTCAATTGATGTCGCTTATCAGTATCGACATGGAAACGATATTCAAACAGTTGATTTATCCCATCTTGGCTTTTCTCAGGATGTCTCAGAACATTCCTTGTTTTTTTCGTTAATATATTACTGGAAAGCAGATTTCTGGGAAAAAGCCAACAAAGATGAACAGTTATACAGGAAAGTTTTTCCTGAAAATATTTAACAATAATGGAGAAGTAACATGAAAGAAAAAATGAAAGTACTAATTGTATTGTCAGCGCTTATGTTTTTTAGCCTGTTCAATTCATCGTCAGGTTTAACACAAACCTTTTCACTAAACCTTCAAAAAGGATGGAACCTGATATCCTTACCTGTTTATCCTGATGATTTATCACAATTGCCAGAATCATTGGTTCTTTATGAATACATACATGGTACCTACGTACCGGCTTCGGGTTTTAAGCCCGGCAATGGCTATTGGGTAAAGTCACCTAAAAATGTGACATACAATATCACAGGTTCACCTTTTACCAATTATTCAAAAGAACTGGCTGCGGGTTGGCATATCATCGGTGCTGTCAATCAGAAAGTTTGTCCTTCGACAGTTCCACAAGATACGGCTGTTACAGTTTTTGTATTTCGGGACGGATTGTATAAAAAAGTAGAAACACTTGAACCGGGCCAAGGATATTGGATTAAGGTAAAAAAAACGACAGCATTAACAGTTCAGGCATCCAAAAATCTGGCACGTCTGAAAAGTCCGGGCAGTCCGGATGAATTTGAAAGCCTGTTTAAAGAGAAAATGATCGCTTATATGACCCATATTCTAAATAAAAATCTTGAAGAAGCACTGAACACAGATTGTCAGAGTATATATGGGTATTACGACTGGGATATGATGTATCCTGATGGTATTACCTTTGCAGAACCGTTGGGTTTGGGAATCGCACCACCGTCTGCGCCGCCTCTTCCATCTGTGCCAGAAAGTATAGATCTGCCTTCGGAAAACAACAGTGCAAATGAATTTTCTGAAACAAACAATCAGGTTGCTGGTGTTGATGAAGCGGATTTTATAAAAAATGATGGGGCATTTATATATATTCTAACAGACAATAAATTCAAAATTATTGATGTATGGCCACCTGAAAATTCATCAGTAATCTCTCAAATTGATATTCAAGGTACGCCTGAAAAATTGTTTATCCATAATAATCATGCAGTCATTTACTCTTCACTGGAGAACTTAAATGTCAGCAGCAACCCCATCAATGAAGATTGTACGTATGGGTATTCTTGTGAATTCACCGGTAATGGAAAAAAATTAAAAATAACAGTGCTGGATCTTTCAGATAAATACGACCCTCAAATTTTACGCGAACTCTTTTTTAACGGCTCATATATCAATTCACGACGCATAGATAATGCCGTTTATTCAATCATTTTATTTCCAGAACAGTCTATCAGCGGCATATATTACGAGCCAGGTTTAAGCTATTGTCAATCAGAACTTATTTGTGATTATCCTTCTCATTATTGCAATGACTGGTGGTGCGGGGGATATAGATGCTACTGGTATTCTTACAGACGCTATACTGATCAGGAAATTAGAGTCGCTTTTGAATCGTTAAAACAAGAAAACATTCACCGAATAATGACATCAGATCTTTCGAGTTTTATACCAACTGTTCGTGATGTCCGATATATCAATGGTCAGGTTATTGAAAAAGAATCGCCAATAAGTGAATTTGATGAAATACATTTTTCAGGCCAACAAGATGGCATGAACTTCATATCTATTTTTTCATTTGATATAGATGATATAGAATCCCGACAATCGGTTTCATTAATTGGAAAGCCCGGTGCTGTATATGCATCATCAACTGCCTGTTATATTGCATCACGACACTCAAGGAATCCATATGCGCCCTGGTTTTCATTTCGTTTTTGGGATTTTGCTGACGACGCCACGACCATACATAAGTTCAATCTCGAAAAGCATCCCGCACGATCTTTTTATGTGGGAAGCGGTGCTGTCAAGGGCCGAGTGCTAAATCAGTTTGCCATGGACGAACATAAAGGCTTTTTGCGAATTGCTACAACCAGTGGTTATACGCCAAGCCCTTTGGCGCACAGTATACTGACTGTTCTGGAAGAATCATTGACCGGTAATCTTGTTCCAGTTGGAAAAATTGACAATATTGCACCTTCAGAAGATATCCGCTCCGTTCGCTTCAGGGGAGACAAAGGATTTATTGTCACCTTTAAAAAAATAGATCCGCTTTTTGCGATTGATCTTTCAAGTCCATATTCGCCAGTTATTACTGGAGAATTGCATATCCCCGGATTTTCTACATATATTCATTTCATGGATACCAATCATCTGCTGTCTATTGGATATGATGGAGATGATCAGGGCAGTTTTTCATGGTTCCAGGGGATCATGTTGCAAATTTTTGATATCTCTGATATGACTCAACCCATATTGAAACATAAAGAGGTGATTGGAACACGAGGTACAACATCTGAAGCTGCAACCAACCATCTGGCATTCAATTATTTCAAACCCAAAAATATATTGGCAGTACCAATGGCAATTTGCGAAGGTGATGGCACTGGTGGCTATTACGGAGATGTTATGACATTCAACGGGCTGATGATCTTTAAGACGTCATCAGATATCGGATTTGAATACCTTGGAGGTGTGTCTCATGGCGGGCAAAGCAGTTGTCGTAACTGGTGGACAGATTCAAATTCTCAAGTTAAAAGATCTATTTTTATGGATGAGTATGTGTTTTCTGTCGCTGATAATGAAATTCGGGTAGCTAATATTTCCAAACCTGGAACGGATGTTTCTGTGATTGAACTGTCAGATTAATCAAAGGTTATCCTAATAACAGTCCTGTATTGAGCGGGACATTTTATACTATCAAGGAGTTGTTTTTGACCTGATAGGGCTAAAAAAACTCCTTGATAGTATAAAATGTCCCGCTTTACCTCTGTAACTAACCTCTATTACAATTAAAATCACGGAAGATTAACCTTTCCAACTAACCAGAAAAGGAGGAAAATTCAGCAATGTACATCTCCAAAAAGCACGTCAGATTCATCATTTCATTTATTTTGATTTGCCTGTTACCAAAACCTGCCTCAGGCATGTCTGCATCATCAGTAACAGTAAAAGAATCAGACGATAAAGAAACGATCATTGAGAGCATCGTTTGGGGAATCAATCAAAATTCAAAAATATTTGCATTCCTGAGCCCTGAAAATATGCTTATCACCAAAACAGCAGTAGAAGGTTTTGTATCAGACATTCTTGTATATAATAATTATGCGTATGTCGCAAACGGTGAACATGGAATTAAATCTTTTATTCTCAGAAATAAAATCCCGCAGTTACAATATACAATAACAGCAGAATATCAAGGACGAACTGGCTATATCAATCGTTTATGTCGTCATGAAAACTTTCTTTTTGCAAACAATTATAACACAGGTCTTTTTTTGTATCAAATCTATAGAAATGGAAAACCTGTTTTTTTTAATCAGTTATTTGAAAATTTTTCTCCTGTTATTCTTGATATTGCCATATGGGGAACAAAATTGCTAATTCATACATTGAACTGCAAATTATATGAATACCCAATATCGGAATGTATCAGTAGTCTCAATCTGTCAGAACCTGAACTTTTAATGGATGATGTTAAACGATTTGTGATCAATCGTGACCTGTTATACTATTCAGATAGCGCTGATAACTGGCAAATAAAATCTCTTACAGGGGCTTCAGTTGCTGGCAAAGTGAATACTTATCACAAATCAATTCATGAAGAAAAATCATTTGGTGCGTATTCATTAATATATAACATTCAATATGATACATCATATAATCGAAGAATATTTATCAGCATGAAAACCGATCCGAAAAAATACTACCCATTGGTTTATTCGCCTAAAGATGTCAGAAGTTTTGTTATTCAAGACGATATTATCTATACTGCTAACGGGTTTGATGGCATTGCTGTATTGCCATGCGTCATTGATGCTTTTGAAACGAATGTCTATAATCAAAATACAATGATATCCAGGTTCAGCCATAACTTACAGTTGTCAACAAGTTATCAGCTGGTATTTTTCGACAGTACGCTTAAAGAATTTTATCGTTATGAAAATATTGACCTGTTCTTTTCTCAAATTCTGGGACTTGGGATTGGGTTTAAAACATTGCAAAACGATTGTTTGGATGTTGTATGCTCTAAGTTTGGTGGAAATGTAACTATACAAATAGATACCAATGAAGAATTATCGTGTGAACTTGGCCTGCACTATGATAATCCAGAAAGTCCCCATATATGTCCCTGTGAGGTAAAGCCAAACACTGATGACTATCAATTATGCCAGACCGAAAATATATGCACACACAAGAAATATAAATGTACAGACTTAAGAAGCGATACCAATTATCAGATCAAAACACAAACACGGGATGGTATGACTGTTTATTATGACAATTTCAAGGTATCCAGTTTTGATGATGATGTATTCACATACAAAATCAACCCTGACTATTCTTTCGGACCACAATCTAAGGAAAAAATTAATCTAGTAAAGGGCTGGAATGCATTCTCTTTTACAGTCATTCCAGATCCAAAGAGCATGAGCTTGCTGATAAATGAAACATCAGGAATTTTTTGTTATATTAATCAAACATATAACGTCATTAAGCGTGTAACGGATACAATCATTCCCGGTGCCGGCTATTTTATAAAACTGTCCCAAAAAAATGATATCAGCCTCACTTTAACCGGAGAGGTAATTGACAATTATTCCCTGATTCTTAAACCAGGATGGAATCTGATTGGTCCTGTCAACAGATACAATGATACAATTGGAATAGATTACGATCTGTTTGGCAACAAACATTGGTTTAATGCAGGGAAATATGCTCCAATATCTAAATCATTATGGGAACAAAACAAGGCCTATTTTATCAAAGTCTCTAAAGAATGTACAATAACTGTGCCAAAAGAGAAATAGAGGTTTGCTATGAAAAAAAAAAGTAATCAAAAATATTTTTTTCACTTAAAGACAACTTATATAGTATGTATTTTCATTCTTTTGACAACACCTAGCATTGCAGAAATGTATTCACTAAAATCAATGTGGCCTCAAAATGATCAACAGTGGTATTTCAATGAACCCAAATATTTATGTATGGATAAAAACAATTATGTATATGTATCGGATCAATGGAATCATCAGGTAAAAAAATATTATCCTGATGGCAGATTTGTATTGGCATTTGGAGGAAAAGGAACTGAAATTGGAGAGTTTAATCGCCCCATGGGGATTGCATACACTGATGGCTATATATTTGTTGTGGATAGTAATAATGATCGAATCCAAAAATTTACGACCAGTGGTCAATTTATATGCCAATGGGGTACACATGGCACTGCTGTTGGATGTTTTGATGCACCACAAGGAATTGCAATAAATGATATGGGTCAGATTTTTATTGCTGATACAGGAAATTTCCGAATTCAGCAATTTTCATTAAAAGGAAAGTTTATACAAGAATGGGGTGAAATGGGCAATAGTCCTGGAAATTTTCAATATCCACTGGGAATTGCTGTTGATTTAGACGGATATGTTTATGTGAGTGATCCTGTTTTAATCCAAATACAAAAATTCCTGATTGATCAAGACTCAGGGCGTGTGTCATGGGTTAACTCCATTCAAAACTGGAGCATTTATAATCTTCCTTATATGATTACATTTGATCAACAAAATAATATGTATGTTTCTACAAGTGGGAATTATATTGAACAATTTAACGTGAACAACGAGTTTCAGTTATTTTGGGGGAATACAGGCAATCAGGCCGGGGAGTTTCGTTTTCCTTGGGGTATACTTGCAGGACAGGAACAAACAATTTATGTTGCAGATTCTTTAAATAACCGAATTCAAACTTTTTCAACATCAGGTGATTTTATTGCACAATGGAGTCATGCAGGAACAGAATCTGCGTTTTTTGACCAGCCTGAAGGGGTTGCGGCTGGCTCTAATAATCGGATATATATTGCCGATCAAAATAATCATAGAATAAAAATTGTTACGCTAGATGGGCATTTTGTTCACCAATGGGGGATGGCGGGTAAAAATGCAGGTGATTTTCGGTATCCGGATGATATTGCCATTGATAATGAAAATTATGTGTATGTTGCTGACTCGGGCAATAATCGCATTCAAAAATTTTCCCCTACTGGTACATTTGTTACATCATTCGGCAGTTGGGGGATTCAGGATGGTCAATTTGAAACCATTGATGCCATAAAAATACATCCGGCTGAGCAGATATGGGTTTTGGACTACAGTGACACATGGGATATTGATTCAGAAGGCAATATTATTTTTAAACAAATGAATCGCATGCAGGTATTTTCTTCAGAAGGCGATTTATCAGCCATTTGGCATAACCCAAATATTAATTCTGCCGCAGACAGGTTATTATGTTTTAATTTTTTGGATGAGTATCACCTTGTGGCACTCAGCGCTGCCAATATACTTCAAACTTACTTAATCACCACTGAAGACAATACACTTATCCTTGAAAAAGTTCAGGAACGGAAAGCCATAGAATTAGATAATCCTACAGATATAGCTGTGTATAACGGCCTAATTTATGTGACTGATTCAGGTCAAAATTGTATTCAAACCTTTACGTCTGATGGTCATTTTTTGACATCGTTTGCCTGTCCAGGGACAAGGCCTGGAGATTTACAATCCCCCAATGATATTTTTGTTGATTCTTCAGGAAATATTTATGTAACAGATCAAAATCGCGTTCAGGTGTTTCAAAAAAATGATATGCAGGCAATACAAAAAGCCATTATTATTTCAAGTGACTGGGCTTTTTCTGACAATCAGACGATGGCGTCAATTGATATGTCTGCTGATGCAGCATGTCATGCATTAAGAAACAGAGGGTATACATCAGGCGATATTCTTTATTTACGCAGTCATTCATCATCTGCCATTGAAATGCAGGCTGCCATGCTTGAATTTGCCCAAAATGCATCCAATGTCATTATTTTCATGATTGGTCAGGGAGATGAAGACACTTTCTTTCTCAATGCATGGGATTACATTTCTTATGAACAGATGAAAGCATTGTTGGCAGGAATGACAGCAGAAAAAATGACTTTAATTGCAGATTTTGATGGTGCGGGGAGCTATCTAAAAAAATGTTCACAAAATAAGCTCGTAACGATTGCCAGTGCCCAAATCAATGAAAAGTTATACTTTTCTGATGAAAAAGCATTTTTTTTTTCTCAGTATTTTTGGAATGCGATATTTCATGGAGAAACCATAACGCAGGCTTTTGTCGTTACACAACAGAATCTGAATGCCACAATCAATTATCAGCATCCGGCAGTTGATGCCAATGGAAACGGTATTTTCAATGAAACAGAAGATATGCTGCTTATTCAAACCCTTGATATGGGTAATACCATCAGCATACCGACACGCCCTAATATATCGCAGTTAACAGCATCCATTACAAACGAGGGGCTGACAGTTCAGGTAAATGTGGATGCATACACACAGGTCTCCCAGTTAAAAATCAGTATTTTACAGGATTTTCCGCCATATGATATAATGGACATTCAAGCTTTTCAGATGATTCCCAATGTATATTATGCAAACACTTCAAGTATCAATACATATGGAGGCTATACAATCACAGCATTTGCCCTTCATCAAACCGGCTTGTATTCGATGCCAAAATCCATCTATATTAAAAATGGCACCAGCCCTGACAGTTATGAGGGAGACAACAGTGCTGAAGACGCAAGATTTATCTATTTTAATAATGACAGTCAATATCATGCCTTTCATACACGTGGCGACATGGATTGGGTGCAGTTTCATGCAGTCAAAGATACGTTATATACCATTGAAACGATCAACCTGGAGGGTCGATGCGATACAGTAATTGACATGTTTGACACTGATGGCATAACACCGGTGGCAGAACTTGATCTTGGCGGCATGGGCGATGATGAACAATTATTCTGGATATCTCAGAAAACAGGGCTGTTTTTCATTCGTGTTCGCCATAATGATCCCAATATTCAGGGCGCTGACACAGGATATTCCCTGCAGATTTCGTTTTCACAGCCCGAAAACACACGACATGTCACTGGTAAAATTATCAATGCCATTACAAATGAGCCGATTCCAGATCAGACTGTGCGTCTTGGTGATCAAATGACAACCCTGTCTGATAATAATGGCCGATTTGATTTTTTGTTTCAGCCATCTGGCAGTTATACACTGACTATTAACAAT
>Ga0272440_1001172_pt1 | contig 21826 bp, 16 predicted proteins | sample SSMMMBAug17_FD_192440 | JGI IMG/M metagenome (GOLD analysis project Ga0272440, IMG submission 192440) | Marine sediment archaeal communities from Little Sippewissett salt marsh, Falmouth, MA, United States - SSM-MMB-Aug17 | ecosystem: Environmental > Aquatic > Marine > Wetlands > Sediment ...
GTTGGATTTATCTATTATGATACCAATAGAGAGAAACCCATTCAATGGAATCATTTTTCCGATCTGAAACCCTATCAAATCGGAATCGTGATGGGCTATAACTATGGTGAAGCATTTAAGAACGCGAAGGCAAAAGAGAAATTGTCTGTACAAGAAGTTGTTAGAATAGAACAAAACTTTAGTAAACTTCTCGCCGGAAGAATTGATCTGATGCTTGCCAACCAGGCGGAGATAATTGAATTTCTGAGGAACAATTCCAAATATCACGACAGAATCAAAGCAGCTGAAAAGCCTTATATCAGTTATGTCTATCATATGGGATTTTCTAAGCGATCAGAAGCCCGTCAAATCATCCCCATGATTAATAAAGAGATTAAGAATATGAAATCCGATGGGACGATGAATCAAATTTTAGGAAAGTACATTTATACGATAGAATAGACCCGGAAAGTTATCATCGCTTACTTAAGATGAAGGAGATGAAATAAAGGCCATTTAAATACATTTTCTTCAGTGTCATCCTGGTTCAAAAAGAGAATGAATTGTTGGCAACGTAAATGCGGAACTTATTTTCAGAACGTTCCTTAAATTTATGATTTTACAAAAATTGTTCCGAGCTTTTCTTTCAATTCTTTGATATTAATAGGCTTGGTAATAAAGTCATTCATTCCGGCATTGAAACACTCATGCTCAAATGAGCTTAAAGCATGGGCGGTCATTGCGAAAATGGGTATTTGGGTAACGTCTCGACCAAGCTTTCCACTTCGAATGATTCGCGTAGCATCAAGTCCATCCATTTCAGGCATTTCAATATCCATCAAAATAAGATCAATTGACATTGTTGAAAGCAATTGGAAGGCTTCTTTTGCACTGGTGGCAGTATAAGGGGAATGCCCAAACAAATTTATCATTTTTTCAGCAATTTTTAAATTGGTAGAAATATCATCGACGACAAGGATATTTCTTTTATTGGTTTGTTTTTCAGTGCTGCTTGATTGTAGTGGGGCTTGTATCTCGGTATTGACACTTTTATGTCCCATTTCAAGCTTGAAAACTAAATAAAAGACTGATCCTTTATCAGGAGTACTTTCTACAGAAATCGTTCCTCCCATTAATTCAATTAATTTTTTTGAAATATTCAATCCTAAACCTGTGCCCCCATATTGTCGAGTTGTTGAACTATCTGCCTGACTGAAAATCTCAAATATAGAGTTCAGTTTATCCTGAGAAATTCCAATACCTGTATCTGCAACAGAGAGCGTATAATGTACCGCATTTAATTCTTTTTTTCCTGAGATTTTTACGATAATACCACCATGTTTTGTAAATTTTATTGCATTACCGAGGAGGTTTACGAGTATTTGTTTTAGCTTTATCGGGTCACCTTTTACATATCGCGGAGTTGAGTCATTCTTTTCAAATTTTAAGTACAGGGATTGTTTTTTTAATTGAAACGAAAACGTGCGAAGAATCGATTGAACCAATTCAACAATATCAAAATCAACACATTCCATTTCAATTCTTCCTGCCTCAATTTTTGTCATGTCCAAGACATCATTGATCACATCCATCAAATGGTTGGCCGAGTCCCTGACCACATTCAAATTTTTCCTTACTTCGTCGTTCAATTCATGGAGAAGTGACATCTCAGTCAAGCCCAGGACCGCATTTAATGGGGTTCGGATTTCATGGCTCATATTCGCTAGAAAGTTGCTTTTGGCCTGGTTCGCCATTTCCGCTTTATCTTTTTCAATAACAATATCCTGTTCGTACAAATGACGTTGAATTGCCAATGAATGAATGGTTGAGATCCTTTGTATTGTTATCAGGTCTTTTTCTGTAAATCCATTTTTTGCATTGGCTAAAGCGATCTGTCCAACGAGTCGGTCGTTTATGATGGAAGGCACAGATAGAAACGAAGTGATAGGAATATGCCCTTCGGGTGTTCCTGTGCTGCGTGGATCATGGTCAGGTTGATTTGTCAGGATGGGTTTTTTGTTATCAAAAACCCACCCCCAAAGACTATCTGATTTGTCAAAAATAATGGACTTGTCCGGCACATCACATTCAGACCAGATATCTTTTGTCATTGAGTGACATATTAATCGACCTGAATCTGGATCAATAGATCCCACAAATCCATGTGAACAATTTGTGAGCTTTTTTGCTGTTTCCAATACATGATATGAAGCATCAACAATATCAGATGTAATCAAAAGTGCGGCGGACAGTTTTGATAATTCACTTTCAATATTTTTTTGATACGATAGTTTTTTTTCAGCCAGCTTCCGTTCGGTTGTTTCATGAACTATCAAGAGTAAATATTTTTGGTTTTCTGTGTAAAATGCCGCAAAATAGCAATCTGCTGATATAGATTTCCCAAAAGATGTTGTAAGATCTATTTCGATTTGCTTGTGTGAATTGTCTTTTAATGTGCTCCTTGCGGCATCAAATAAGCGAGATTTTTTCCAGGAATCGATTTCAAAAAAATTTTGACTGAGTATTTCTTTTTCGGTACTCCCAACAATTTTTGCCATTGATTTGTTGGTTGCCAAACATTGGCCGGTTTCTGCATTATAAATTGAAATACCAACAGGTGACTCAGAGAGAATTTTTTCTTGAAAATCCAGGGACTGTTGAAGTGCCACTTCCATTTTTTTTCGATCAGTAATATCAGTTGCGATCTCCATTCTTACCAGATTATTATCCATCCATTTAATAGCAAGGTCGCGACAGTCAAACCATCTTTTCGTTTTAGTATTTTGTAATTCCCAATGATAGATCCCAGCAGGTTGACCATCAGGGGTCAGAAGTTTGTCGTTGGTGCAAAAATCGCATGGTCCGTTCTGTTCATTTTGAATGGTTTTCCAGCATATTTGCCCTTCAATATCTCCCCATATCCTTCTCATATATGCGTTAATAAATAAAATTTCGTATGTTTTCATATCGGCAATGTAAATGATTGCATCAATACTGTTCATGACCCTTTTCAATCGATCAAAAGAATCGTGCAATTCCTTTTCTTTTTTCCTTCGCTCGGTAATGTCTCGCAACGCGGTCACACGCAAAGGTCGCCCTGAGAAATTTATTGTTTGGGCTTGAATTTCAGCCGGAAAAGTCGATCCATCCTTTCGCAGTGCAGTCGTTTCATATGGTTGGGTAAACAGGGACATCATTTTTTTTCGAACCATATCTCGATCTTCTGGTACAATCCAATCCGTGCCATACTTGCCAATTGCTTCGTCATGTGTATAACCAAACATTCGTTGAGCCGTGCTATTCTGATCCAGACAAATTCCTTTTTCAGATAGAAAAATAGATTCAAAAGAAGCATCTGAAAGCGCCTTTTGACGAGTCCTTTCATCCATGAGAGAACTGATTTTAGCTTTCAACGTATTTTCTTTACTTGATACATGTGAAAGCTGTTTTTTTAACTCATCAATACTTTGATTTCTTTTTGCTAGCTCTGAATTTATTGTATTTATTTCTACAATCAATTCTTCTTTTGATAGCTTTTCATACATTGAAATTCCTGTATACTGTTTTTGTTTAAATTGTTTACATATAAAAAACGTTTAGGAATTTCGGGTAGAAAAAAGTTCGTCCAACTGAAGATGTTCGACCGCCTGGGTTTCAACCCCAGGCGGCCGCAGGCGGCCGTGCTGGAACCGAAATTTTTCAATACCAGGTGGTTGAACATAGCCCGGAAGGCGATACTTTTATCTACCCGAAAACTTATGATCGCTTACTTAAGATGAAATAAAAAACACTTTAAATTCATCTTATTCATCTTCTTCAGTGTAATCATGGTTCAAAAACAAAATGAACAATTATTAAATGATGAACTTATTTTTTTCTGAGTGATTTTTTTCATGGCATAAATCATGCCAATGTAGGTTCGCCAAAACAAAATTTTAATGGCAATCTTTACCAAATCAGATTTATTCTCTGTTTAAGGTATCAGTTTCACTTGATTGTTACTAAAATAGCCGGAACGAAAAAAATATCATACATTCATTTTTGATTCATGATGACGCTGAGTTTTTTTTGTTGAAATTTGCCAAAGTATGAAATTAAATATAGCACACGCGAAAGAAAAACAATTATCATATTTTATTTCAATGAGGTATTATAAATTATGAATTGACACAAAATATTTTAAATGTTAGAGGGTCTTTTCAATGTAAGCCAACCTTCGGAATGGATAACAAACACTCAAAAAAAACTGTTTGGCGCCCGAATTTTTTTGAATTGGGACTTCAATATTTATCTGCTAACCGGCTGGTTGGAAAACTCGCCATATAATAACAAAATAATACAAGGAATCTCATAAATGAATTCAGTGAAAGCCCTGGTTCTTACAGGATATGGCCTAAATTGTGATCACGAAACAGCATATTGTCTTGAAAAGATGGGGGCGATAGCCAGTCGAGTACATATCAACGACTTGACACGAGGTCAATGTCAATTAAATGATTACGATATACTTGTTTTTACCGGTGGTTTCAGTTGGGGTGATGATCATGGCGCTGGTGTATTACAGGCACTTCGTATCAAAAAATACCTTGAAAATGATTTAAAACGATTTATCGATCGCAAACGCCTAATCATTGGAATTTGTAATGGATTTCAAACACTGGTAAATCTTGGCATTCTACCGGGGTTGACCCCACAATGGGAGCGGAATGTGGCATTGATTCACAACGATTGTGGAAATTTTCGAAACGATTGGGTCAAATTGCTAATAAATCCGGAGAGTCCCTGTGTGTTTACGCAACATCTGGATTATATGGAACTTCCCATTCGACATGGTGAGGGTAAATTTTATGCTGAACCTACTGTGCTTCAACAACTGATCGATAATCAACAAGTGGTCATGCAGTATGCGTTGGATCGTAAAACCATTGCAAACAATCAATTTCCAGACAACCCCAATGGCTCAGCATTTGATATCGCCGGTATTTGTGATACCACTGGACATATCTTTGGACTTATGCCTCATCCTGAAGCCTTTCACCATATGATCAATCATCCCCAATGGCCGCGTTTCTCTCAACACTTCCCATTGAATATACCTGAAGGTACACGATTGTTTGAAAATGCCATTCAGTATATCCAAAAATTAATGGGTTAATATTGCAAATATTAAGATAATCATGTATGTTTACTCACAAATTCTAGTAATTATGGGTTATTAGATTTGCAAATTGAATTTAAACATCAATCAAGGAGACCAGTATGGCAAAAGGATCAAAAGGCTATAATATTAAAACCTTTTTAAAAGGCCAGACCATTTTTAAAGAAGGCGACCCGGGAAATCTGGCCTACTTAATTCGAAGCGGCACTGTGGATATTTTCAAAGTAATGAACAATAAAAAAATTATACTTGAACGACTTCAACCCGGTGAAATTTTTGGTGAAATGAGTATTATCAGTAAGGAACCTAGAAGTGCTAATGCTGCGGCAAATGAGTATTCTGAACTGGTGGTCATTAATCAAAAGGACCTTGAAGTCTCAATCAATAAAAGTTTACCCATTGTTCAGGCACTTGCAAACCTTTTAATCAAAAGACTTCGACATACCAGTGAAATGATTCGAGAGCAGCCAACAAATAATAAATTTTTGAGTATCAGTAATCTGCTATATCTGATGCATGAAAATTTGTCATTACCCAAAGGGGATGGAGAAAAACTGCTTTCGGAATCCAAAGAACATTTAATATACAATGAAGCCTGTCAGGTGATTAAAGATACATTGTCACTGACCCAGGTGGAAATTGATGGCGTTATTCAATACTTATTGGAATTGGGCTTGATAGAGCTTAAACAAATTAAGATCGCTCCAATGGTGATTAAAAAAGTGTTGTCAATCCCTGAAATTGATAAATTTCTCGAACGTATCCAGGAATATGCAAAAGAATGGAAACCCGAAAAAGGAGCATTCATTCAAGATTTGGAATTTATCGATGTTGCAGAATTTGCAAAAATCAGTGGTTTTTCCTCAGAAGAAATAATTGAAAAATTTTCCCAAAAAGAAATTCCATTAGAGCTAATATATTTGCATAAGGCAGGAGCAACTGCCTGGGCTGATGAGCATGGAGGAACAAATATCGACGAAGAATAAAAAGCTGATCCAACTGCTGATTGTCTTTACAGGTGTATCATCCATTATTACGCAATTAGTGTCTATTCGGGAGTGCTACGCGCAATTTCATGGCAATGTTTATGTGATTGCCATGATATTTTTTGTATGGTTGATCGCCGGATCAATAGGAACATTGCTGGCAAGTCAATGTCCTCAAAAGGTGCTCACTTTTAAAAGTCTGGGCTTTTTAAGCATTGCTCTGGCAATTTTTCCAGGAATGCAGCTACTGATCATTCGTTTTTTGATGCAAATCATATTTATTGAAGGTGCTGAGATTGGGTTTTATAACACATTCTCATTTGTTGCCTGTACATTATCTATTTATCCGCTTCTCATTGGCTTGGCACTGCCATTTACATATTTTGTGTTCCGTTCTTCCTGTGAGGCACTTAAAACAGAAAAGGTTTATATTTATGACAATATTGGTGATGCACTGGGTGGACTGATCTTTTCATTTTTTCTGGTACAAACATGTTCGCCCATAATGGGAACATCTCTGATGAATCTGCCCTTGTTGATTACAGGTATATATTTACTGATTCAAAACATCCATTCCAAGTATATCAATTGTTCGTTGACGCTAATCAGTCTTTCATTATTCATTATCCCTTTTTTACTAGAGCATATCAGTTTAAACCTGAACCACAAAAAAATGGTCCACTATGAAGAGTCATGCTATAGTCGTATTCAAGTCTTTCAAGATGGCACCAGATATATTCTGACAAAAGATGGTATTCCCCAAAGTAATGAAAGAAATATTTCTTTTGAAGAATCAATGGTTCACTTTGGGCTGTCGCAAGTCAAAACGATTCATCGTGTGCTCACGATTTCTGCAAACAAGGGGATTTTACTGGAAATTCAAAAATATCAGCCCGAATGGATTGAAAACATTGAAATTGATCCAGTTAAAGGCAAAGTGGAGCACCAATTTGGTTTTTTGCCCCATTTTGAAAACCTTTTAAGCATCTATACTGATGGACGGAAGTACCTTCAAGAAACATCAAATGATTATGATGCTGTCATTTTAAATTTACCAGAGCCAGATACTTTTCAGGTCAATCGTTTTTATACCCAAACATTTTTTAAAACTGTTCAGTCAAAAATGAATTCAGATGGCGTTGTTGTTTTTTCTATCGATGGCTTTGATAGTTATTTGTCGGAAACACGTAACAAACAAATTTCGTCACTCTATCAAACAGCTTTGTCAGTTTTTCCCCATGTCAAACTGTATCCTGGGGAAAGAATTTATTTTGTATGTGGAAACATGCCACTTCAAATGGACATACCTGAATTGTTATCCCAAAAAAAAATTCAAACCCGATACGTTCAGTATTATTATTATGGCGATATTTCTCAACAGCGTATTGAATATTTACAAGCGCATCTGATTCCATCTGTATCAATTAATTACGACAATATACCGATTCTGGTTCGCCTGACAGTTGAAAATTGGTTATCTGCCTTTCATTCTGATTTTCAATTTTTTATTATGGGGATTCTAGCACTATTTTGCCTTTGTTCATTCATGACCACTACCACAGAATTTGTTTTATTTTCTAGTGGAATGACGCTTATGGGCTTTGAGATCTTGTTAATATTTCTATTTCAAATGCGAATGGGGGATGTGTATTACCAGGTATGCTGGATTGTGACATGTTTTTTACTTGGCCTGATTCCTGGCGCCTATTTTTCAAGTTTTTGGATTCGAACCAGAAATATTTCAAGAATGTTGCTATTTAAATTGGATTTGTTCATAATGGTCATGATTATCTCTTTTCTGCTTGGGCTGGTATGGTTACCTTATTCTGTATCATTCATGTTATTTTTAGGTTTTGGATTAATTCTTTCAATGCTGTGTGGTTTTCAATTCCCTTTGGTATTACATATGCATGAAACATCAACGAAAGCTATCACGCGTTTTTTTGCCGCTGATATTCTCGGAGCAGCCTTTGGTATTGTCCTGGTCTCAATTCTGGGCATTCCATACTTTGGCCTGGCCTGGACTGCATTCGGCCTTGGAATTGTTAAGCTTTTGAGTTGTATAAGATTTTTGCAACCGATCAAATTTTGAAAGGAAGTTTTATATGAATTTGAAAACAAGAAGAGCTTTTATAAAAGATTCACTAAAGCTTGGCGCAGGCCTATCTATCATCAATTCTTTTCCTATTGGCTTGACAGATTTCAATCTGGCATTTGCTGAAAGTTCAAAGGAAGATAAGAAAAAAGAAAAGCTTGCAAAATATATTTTTAATTATAGTTCCCCATATTTTACAAAAAACTTTCAGACAACCCCGCATGCACATCAGGAAATAAAGACATACATAGAGAAATACACTCAGAATAAAGTTTACGTTAAAATTCATGATGGTGGTGTTAATGGCATTGGTACTTCTCTGGCCAATAGTGTTAAATTTGGGATTTCTCAAGGTGCATTGATTTCTGTGGCGAATTTAGCGCCGATGATTCCAGAGGTTGACATCCTTAATATTCCTTTTTGGTCATCAAATGAAACAGAATATGTACGTCTTTTTAATTCTCAAGCATGGGAAAGTCATGTGCTTTCAAAGATGGAAAAGTACAAATTAAAAGTATTATTTCCTTATGTTGTCGGCGCAAGAACTGCCACCAGCACAAAAATTTATGGAAAACTCATAAAGGCCCCCAAAGACTTTGCAGGTGTTAGATTCAGAATTCCAGGTTCTAAAAGTCTGGCTATATTTTATAAGCTTGCCAAAGCAAAACCTCAAAATATTGCGTGGAAATTATGTGCTAGGACTGCGAAAAGAGGACGTTACGATGCTTTAGATCCTTCTGTTATCGGACTTTACGCCGGTCCAGAAAATCTTAATAAAGAATTGGGAACTATTTCCGAAATAGAACTGGTCCACGATGGCTGGGTTGCCATTGGCAATACTGATTTTATTGAATCCTTAGACAAACAAACCCGCTCTCAATTTTTTGACGCATTGAAAGAAATCCAGACATCCCAGTTGAAAAAATACCAACAGGCAAAAAATTATTGCTCAGAAGAATTTAAAAAATTCAATGTGAAAATTTATACGCCCACATCAGAGGAAAAAAAGGTTTTAAGAGAATCGTTTGGCCACACGAATCCGGCATGGGACCCTGTAAAGAAGCGACTGTTAGGTGATAATGGGCTGCAAATTTTTGAAAAGTTTTACAAAATTGCAAAAGGGATCAGTTTATAAAGAATGATTGTCCTTGAGCATTTTTTTAAAATCTTCAATATCAATGAGTTGATAGGCATGTTTTTTTAAAAATGCAGCCACGATGCCATCGCCAGGAATTAATGTATGACGAAATGTCCCATCATATATCCCGGAGCACGAACATGAGGGACTGCGCTGTTGCAAAACAATCATGTGGGGCTGAATCCATTGCACTGCCATAAGGATATCACCGAGGGATTCAATGAATTGATGGGTCACATTTTTTCCATTATTCGTGATCATTCTTGCTTGACCTGATAAGACATCACCACCATCACCTCCAATAATTTCAACAGGAGGCCTGGGCGTTGGAAAACCCGCCATTTGTTCCGGACAAAATGGAATAAAACGATACTGGCCATTTCCTTGCCAATGCTTGTCTAGCAAACGTTTGGAACGTTTGCCATTGTAAGTACTCTTCACACCAAGTATACAGGAACTGACCAAAATAATTTTGGACAAATTGTTCATTTTATATAAGAGAATCAAGCCTTTTCATATTAGATGAAAAGGCTTGATTTATTTATGGTTTTAGTCTGATTTGACCCGAGGTTTGGGTCTATTCATAACAAATTGCATTCTGCTTGACCGAATTCTTGCTTGTTCACGTTTAATTTGAGCGATTCTTTTCAGTGCTTCTGCACGTCCTGATCGTTGTTGTTCCATTTTAAAATCTCCTTTTTTTTATAAAAAATGATTAAGAACATAGTGCCCTTCGGGCAAATTTTTATAAGTATTCAAGCGCTGAAAACAAGTTCCTCATTATTCAATATTTGTTGATTCGTTTCTGAACCATGATTACACTGAAAAAGATGAATAAGATGAATTTAAAGTGTCTTTATTTCATCTTATTCATCTTCTTCAGTGTAATCATGGTTCTGAAACGAATCAACAAATATTGAATAATGATATCTATCGAATTTTTATTTTTCCGATACATCCAGATAAAAACATTTTACCAGATTTCTGTCGTGCCATCAGGGGAGGTAATACTAAATGTTCTATCCGCATTGTAAGTACCAGAAGTACCATCAGAATTCCTTCCACCCAGGAAAACTGTCCAGGTCATGGAGCCATCTGGGTGGATGGTTCTTACACGATCGTTTGCGATTTTTGTTTGGGCTGCCCGCCTTAAATCGTTGATTGTTATATTATCGAATGAATTGCTAAACATATTAAACTTTTTTATTTTTATTCTATTTTTTTAGAAATATTCAATTTGACCATCAGAAAAAGTGGCTATATCCGAACTTCTCAAAATGAAAGATACAACGACAATATGAAATATAACTTTCGGAGTTAATTTTACCTTGTTCATAAAATCGATGAAAATTTGTACAGAATACATGTTGAGTTAAGGAAGCGATCATAATAAGTTTTCGGGTAGATAAAAGTATAATATAACCTTCCGGGCTATGTTCAACCGTCTGGTATTGAAAAATTTCGGTTCCAGCACGACCGCCTGGGGTTGAAACCCCAGGCTATTTTCTGTCGTCCCTACGGGACTTATAGTGTCTTATCATCAGATTATTCTCTTCATTTGATTTAAAATATATTATATAACAAGAACTATTCTATAAAACACTTTGAGTCCCGTAGGGACGACAGATAATAAGCCTGGAGTTTCAACTCCAGGCGGGCATACTTTTTCAGGAAATCGAGCGTAGCCTGACGGCCATGGGCGCGGCCATGGGCTGCAACCCCAGGCGATCGTGCTGGAACCGAAATTATTCAATACCAGTCGGTTGAACATAGCCCTGAAGGTTATGCTTTTATCTACCCGAAAACTTTTGATCGCTTACTTATTGAGAGGTTCGGATAGACCCAAAAAAATACCATGGTACTCTGAGTAGCCACGCACCTGATTATTGATTGTAAAGGGAATATAATTATGATGTGTGAATCGCTGAGCCACCACGCTACAGAATTTAAATCTCTGACATCAAACAAAGTTCATGAAGACCGCAGCTGAAAAAAGCACTTTATATTACTGACATAGACCAAAGTCCGAAAAGATGACTGCTGAGCCGTCACGATACCCAAACCGTCACACTCCCCCGATAATTTAGCATATCAGTCATCTTGTTTTTTATTTCTGATAAAAATACTAAATGGTTTATCTTTATTTACTGTCGAAAACTTAAAAAAACCATTGTCCTCAATTTGAACTTTTTGATGATACTCTCCAAATTGTATGAGAGATGCACTTCCTTCGAGACTTTGATCATTTTTCATTTGAATATAGCCATAGATATCTGAATGATTATCACCAAATGAACAACCTTGTTTATCGGTGTAGCGGTTTTTGGGTGTATTTGGGCATTTATCCCAAAGATCAATCACACCATCTTTGTCATGATCTTTTAAATAGTAACGTTCATTAAGGTGTGCCTTTTGCGAAATAGGTCTCTCAGGACTGAATTTGGAATTATTATCTGAGCATCCTTTTTCGTAACTGATAGTATGCCAAATGTCAGCAGTTTTATTGCGACGCGTTGTTACTGCTCCCATTTCCTTGACGTTCTGATTATTAGAGGCCTGCACCATCGTCTGCTTCTTCATGGTCACTGTCGTTGTGGGCAACGAAAAATTTTCTTCATTCACATCTACGATATCGCCTTGACTGAGTATATTCTGGGTCCATTTATAATTTTTAAAATTAACGCGATGTTTTGTTCCATTTTGTGATATGCATTCAGCCTGAAAGCGGGCGACTGTTTTATCTGTCCACAAATCATTCTTTTTTGTTTGACTAAAAATATTATTAAACGTAAATGTGTTTTCTTTTCCTTCAAAAGTCAATGATGCATCTCGATCATCAATATTGACTTCAAATGTCACTTTATAAAAATAATTATTATAAAGCGGCACTATTATTTGCGAATCTATCCATTCTTCATCCTTCCAGTAATACAATTTTTTATACTTAGGATCATTTTTTTCAAGAATCCATTGAAAAGCTGTCCCATAATCTAATCTTATATTTTCATGACCAATCCAGATGAAGAGCCCTCCCTCTACAGTTCTTCCGGTATCTAGGTCTGGAATTTGAAATTCAAAGGAGGCTGTATGAACACCTTTCGTTATTCTTCCATGCGATTTTTTAAGATAAGTGATATTATGAATTCTATGAGTATATTCACCGGGATCACTGTCTGCTTTAAAGAGATCGGCATGGGCGACAAGCTGACTAAAGTTTCCAATGGAATTATTTAGGGATACATAATTAGAATATTTGTTTTCATAATCCGCTATCATCGGTTCACAAGCATCACCTGGAATAGTGATCCATTCACTCTCATCAAACTGCAAGCCATCTTCATGTACGTACTCAATTTTTTTAACGACATCAACCCACAGGCTTGTTTCCGGGGTGGCTGAACCTTCTTTCCATAACTTGAATTCATATTGATTGTCTTCGAGACTAATTTCTACTCCCGGGCATTGAGGAGAGTACTGTGTTATAAGTTCGTTATTTAGATAAATCTGCAGAATTCTTTTTTCAGGCCCCCAGGTAACAAATATCGGTGATATGACTGACCAAACTGATAAGGAGTTATTCATGTCAAGCAAATGATCTTCATGTATTTCGGATATATTTGGTACAGAACACCTATTTTCCACTGAAGAACTAGTTGTATCGTCATTATCACAACCAGTTATTAAAAAGAGTATCAGAGATGACAAAAAAAATATTGTTTTCGTTTTATTCATTTTCTTCATTTCAGCACCTTCTGTTATAAAGATTTAGGAATGCTCGGAAAAAAAGTTCCCAACTATTCAATATTTGTTGATTCGTTTCTGAACCATGATTACACTGAAGAAGATGAACAAGATGAAATAAAGACACTTTAAATTCATCTTATTCCTCTTCTTCAGTGTAATCATGGTTCAAAAAACTAAATGAACATTTATTTAATGGGGAATTTATTTTCAGAACGTCCCTTATTGTTTTATTTATATACAAATGGAACGGCCCTAAAAAAGATTATCGTTATCAAAATTTAAACTTAGAAACCATTCCTTTCAATTTTTCCGCTAAACCGCTCAGTTCTGAAGCGCTGTCACTGACCTGTGAACTCCCTGTATTCGTTTCTTTTGCGGCATCACTGACTGCATTGATATCTTGAGAAATCTCTTTTGTCACTGAACTGGTTTGAGCGACATTTGCGGAAGCCTCTTGAATGCCTTCAGATGCTTGAGACACACCGTCGTTGTATCCCATATTTTGATTGGCGTGAATGCTGAAAGTACTTTTTTGCCAAGATAATTTTGAATAATTTTATCTCCTGTTTAAAAAATAGAAAAATGGCTCCATTTTATTCATTAAGAAAAACATGAGAACACAAATTATTTCCAATATCATTCACTATTTTATGTTGCCTTTAAAAAACCTTGGATAATCCGATTGACTGCTTCATCATACGTTAACCCCAAACTCATGAGTTTCATGAGCTGGTCATCGGCAATTTTGCCGATAGAGGCTTCATGGGTTAGTTCAGCCTCAGGATGTCTTGCTTTGAGAGATGGAATCGTATCGCTGGTAGCATTATCCATAATAATGGCATCACACTCAATATGTCCATAGCATTTATTGTGAGCTTCTATCACTGCTATAAAATCTTGCTTTGAGTCGCCCTTAAGGACTGATCGTGCCACCAGGTTGGCAGAACTATCTCGACCATTGAGGCGAATATCATTGTGGGATTCTGCGATTTGGTTGCTTTCAGTCAATACATTTTCCTTAATCAATAAGCTGGCGCCATCATCCAGGTTGGCTTCATTGATTCTTTTGGCAATATCTACACCACCAATTTGTTCCAGAATCATTTCAGCATGCGCATTTTCTTTCAGAACAACTTGAGTTGTTGGGTTAAGTGTGCGTTTGCCTTTTCCACTACCAAATGCATAATGCTTTTCAATGTAAGTCATTCTTGCATTGGGATGAATTATAAATTTGTGAATCCCCTCATGACCTTCTTTTTCATCACCCCCACAATGAATACCACAGCCTGCAATTATTGTAACATCAGCATTTTCACCAACGATAAAAGAATTATATACCACATCATGTAAGCCAGCTTTTGATAGAATTACAGGGATATGAACCGATTCATTCTTCGTATTGGGAGCAATTGTGATAACAATCCCTGTGCCTTCTTCATTTGTTTCGATATTTATATTTGCTGATGTCTGACGGCCCAACAATTTTCCATTCTTTCGAATATTGTAAGCCCCTTTGGGAATTTTTTCCAAACCTGCAACAGCTTTCAACAAATCTTTATCTAAAGCATCTAACATCGTTTTCTCCTTCACAAAAATCTGATGCCTCACAGGATTTCAAATCTGTGAGCATCGGCATCGCGCCATCAATACCGCCTTCATAAACAAACTGGCCATCTTTTAATATCAGAATGACATCAGCAGCCTCTAAGAAATTTTTATTATGACTGACGACAATTGTTGTTGTTTGATGATCTTTTTGTTCTTTTTTGAGAAGATTGATCATTGGACCAATGGTCCATAAGTCAATGCCCGTATCTGGTTCATCATAAATTGCTAATTTTGGATTCCTTGCAATCGTTGTGGCAAGTTCTATTTTTTTGATTTCACCTCCGGATAATTTACTATCTACTTGTTTGTCAAGAAAATCCAGAGAACAAATTCCAACACGTGCTATAATCTGAAGCAATGTTGACTCATCTTCTGTTTGTGCTGCAATGCTGAGCAATTGACGAAACGATAATCCTTTAAATCGGGCTGGATTTTGGAAACTATACGCAATCCCTGCATTGGCACGATCGGTAATTGAGTGCTGAGTGACGTCTACACCATCAAAAATAATTTGCCCGGATGATAACGTGTTAATCCCCATGATTGTTTTAGCCAGTGTTGTTTTTCCACTTCCATTAGGGCCTGTGATGCAATAGTATTTACCTCGCTCAAAGCTATAGTTAAATTTGTCCAAAATTGTTTTACTTTCAGTTCCTTCCTGATTGTCAACAGCAAAGGACAAATTGATGATTTGTAGCATTGATCCTCCTGAATACGATGTATACTTAATCTGTATTTCCATAACAAACAGAAAAAAGCGTACTCCCAAAAAAATAGGAACGTTTTGATTATATAATCCAATCGCTTGAAGTCCATTTGGGAGAACTCTTTTTTAGAAGAATGCACCTATTTTTTGGGACGACACCCCACAGAAAGTATACCAAAAATGTATGTTTAAATTAATTAATGAAATATTAAATTTATTTAAAAGCATAACACTTATTCTATTCTTTTGCAATTAATAATTAAGAAAAAATTCGGTCGTTCAGTTAACATTTTTTTGAGAACAATTTCTTTGTTTCGAATATTGCGTAAGGAATGCTCGAAAAAAAAATCCCCATTTTAAAAAAACTGACTTAAATATTAAGCATATATGGACCAAAAAGTTCACTCTGCTTTTAGAACCATGATTACACTGAAGAAGATGAAAAAGATGAATTTGAAGTGTCTTTATTTCATCTTTTTCATCTTCTTCAGTGTAATCATATGCTGGCAAATTTTTTAATGGATCAATCTCAAATAAAGTTTGCTGATTATTGTGCGCCAGTCCTCCAGGAACAATTCTACCTTGAGCATATTTTTATTTTTAAGGATCGAAGGAAAATGCAGCATCGAAACCCTTTTATCTTAATTTGAAACGTTTTGGGTTTGACAATTCCTCAAAAAGGATAAATAAAAGTTGCATGTTTTTGTGATATGGAGATATCTTCATCAAATAATTCTGAGGCCTCTGAAAAAATATTGACAAACATTTTTGTATTTTGTTAAGTTTACCCTTTTATAATGATTTCACTCAGGGAATAATGGGTGAAAAAAATTTAGGAACGCTCTGAAAATAAGTTTCCCATTTATAATGTTCAAGAATTAAACATTAAGCTTTCAGAGCTTTCCTTAGTAATAATGAGGATAATATAATGAATAAGAATCATTTACACATTCGAATGTTACATTTAGTCGCTTTGGCAGGGTTATTGTTATCTATCCCTGTTTGGGCCCAAGAGCGGCAATTGATGGAGATTAGTTCTGAAAAACTGTATGATGGAAGCATTAAGGTTCTATTTATACTGTCTGAAGTGAACAATCCAAAAATGTTTTATTATAAAACCCCCTCAGCACCCAAAGTGGTGTGTGACTTTTTTAACGTAAAAGTAAAGCCTGGACTCAAACAAGAAATTCGCGTTGATAAACGTTATATTCGAAATGTTCGACTGGGGGAGCATCATGATCCCAAAGATAAAGTGCGCGTTGTGTTAGATTTGATACCTGGAAAAAAATATTCAGTAAAGGAAGTACCGCCTGAGCCCAATATTTTTTCAGTCATTCTTCGATCAGATGATATTACATCTGACACCAATGAATCAATAATTAATGAAACAACAATTAATGAAACAACGATCGAAGACACTCAAAGTCAACAAATAAACATGACAACACAAACTGAAACCACCAGAGAAACGACTATAACTACGACGATACCTGAGATTTCAGAACAAGAAGTAGTGGATGAAAATGATGAAAAGACATCTGATGATAACAACATGAATCGGGCGAATGACAAAGATTTAGAAGAAAATCTTGATGATACTGACGATGTTTTTTCAGAAGAAAATGACTGGATTGAAAAGCTCATTGATGCCAATTCAGATCTTCAAGCACCCAATAAATGGCCTGTTCAAAAATCATTTGGACCTCTCAAATTAATTGTTCATTTAGATACTGACCCCAATGGATTTATTGCTCTAAAAGGGTATGCAATCAATATGAGCGACGTTTTTCTGTATCGAATCCAGCTTGATTTTGATATTTTCAATGACAATGCAGATGTTATTGAGCAGGCACATGCCGAATTTTTTAATGTTGAGCCTGGCGAACGAAGAAAACTAAATGTACATGTTGGTGTTAAAACCGCATCAAATTTTCGATTAATGCAACAATTATTTTGGTAAAACGTTGACAATATAGCAATAGCAATCTATTGGAATCATTTGAATCTCCATTCATTTTCATACGTATGGAAAGATTGTTTGGTTAGAAATATTTTATCACAGCCACAAAGTGAAAAAAATGAATGTTTCAAAATTAGTGATCCTGGGTGCAGGTATTTTTGGTAGCCGCGCTCTACTCCATTGCAGTAAGGCTTTTCCAAATAGCCACATTACGATTGTTGATCTTTATAAAGACGCATTGAAATATTTTTCAAAGTCAGTGTCATATGACTTTATTTGCGCTGATGGAATATTATATTTGGACGATTTGATAGAAAACGCCTTAGAACCAACCACATGGATTATACCATCAATTCCCAAACATGTCGCATTTGAGTGGATTAAACGAAAGATAGCACCACCGGTTAAACAGATTGATATACCGGACACTCTACTGAAAAAATTGCCCAATGTAATGCATGGAAATCCTGGCACTGTATACATGACCTATGCGACATTTCGATGTCCGGATAATTGTCCGGAACCTGAAAAATATTGTTATCATACAAAACTTCCCAGACCCATTAACCTATTCGATGAAATTCAGCATCTTGAGATGAAAGGCTTTTCCTTCATTGTACTAAAAAGCAAACAAATTTTACCTGGTGTGGGAGGCTTTCAGCTTCAAGATTTGATCGATATTTACTCCCAAGTAGAATTTTCCCAAAGGCCTGCTTGTTTATGTACAGCCTGTCGATGCCATGGGGTTATGGATGCTTTTGCATAATCATTAATCATACCTTATTGGACTATTCTCTTTTGTAAACACTATTGAGCAGGCTGTAAACAAAATAACTGTATGCCTAATAACTCATTTATTTTTTTAGTATGTCAACAAACTACATCCTTTCTTTATTTTTTGCCATGATGTGTATTAAGGAAAGCTTTGAAAATAAAATCCTCATTATTCAGTATTAAGATGAGATAAAGACACTTTTAATTCATCTTATTCATCTTTTTCAGTGTAATCAAGCTTCAGAAACGAATTATCAAATATTGAATAATGAGTATATTACTTTCAGAGCTTCCCTTAGTAAGCGTTCATAAGTGTTCGGGTATAAAAAAGTATTCACCGAGTATGACAAAATACAATCGTCAAATAAAAATGTACGATCTTTGGCAATTGCAAGAACAGCGGTGGGCTTTAGCCCATTGCCGTCAGGCGATGGACGACCGCAATACATGTTCGGCCGCCTGGCGTTGAAACTTCAGGCTATTAGCTGTCGTCCCTAGCGGGACTCATAGTGTCTTAGGAAAGTTCTGAAAATAAGTTTCCCATTTATAATGTTTGACTGTTCAAGAATCAACATCAAACTTATGTTTAGTCAGCAGTTCATTCTTGTTTTGAACCATGATTACACTGAAGAAGATGAATAAGATGAATTAAAAGTGTCTTTATTTCATCTTATTCATCTTCTTCAGTGTAATCATGGTTCAGAAACGAATCAACAAGTATTGAATAATGAGGAACTTATTTTCCGAGCATCCCTTAGGATATCTATTTAATTAATAAAACACTTCAAGTCCCGCTAGGGACGACAGATAATAGCCTGGAGTTTCAACTCCAGGCGGCCGAACATGTATTGCGGTCGTCCATCGCCTGACGGCAATGAGCTAAAGCCCAACTCTGTTCTTGCAATTGCCGAGATCGAACATTTTTGCCTGATTGCCATTCTTTGTTTTACATATGCGATAAAACTTCATTATACCCCAAAACTTATGATCGCTTACTTATTCAATTGAAACTGACACGGAACAACATTTAGTCTATCAGTCTTTGAACTGAATAAAAAGTCTCTGTCAACAAGAGATCTTAACACGCACATCATGCCATTGAGATGCTATAAGAGAATTATCAATATCCCTTGTTATAAAGCCAGTATTAATCGTGCGTATCCCTTTTAGAACGCAAAAATAGTAGCTCTGTTCATACTTACAATATGACCGACTACGAAAAAAACTATGTTCAAATTAATCAATTCAATGATAACTAAATAATATTTTACGAAAAAAAATATTGATTGTTGCATTGTTGCATTAAATTTTTATATAATATGATCGTTCAACTAACTTTTGATTTTCCTGGCTGATGAAACATGCTCATTTACTTGAATAATTCAAAAATCAGAGGTTGTGCAAAATCCCACTGACATCTGGTATAAGTAAGAAAGTTTTTGGAGAAGTGGATGTTGAAATAATCAATACATTATGGAAATGAACGAGGAACAGGCTTCTTACAAAATCAATAGGCGAGTTGGATCAAAGGGATTTCTAAGAATCAGAAAAAGAAGAGATAGGTGCTTTTTTAATTTATAAATATTCAAGAAAGGATTGTAAAAAATGAATAAAACATGCTTAAAAGTTTATGAAATCATCAATGAGTTGCCTGTAATTGACATTCACACCCATATTGGTGGGGAAGGTATTCGCCAGGCGAGAACACTGGCTGACATTGTTTCTTATCATTGGGTTAATCTAGAACTGATACGTGCAGGTGCCAGGATATCAGGTATAGATGTCTCAAAAAATCCGAATGAATACATTACAGCAGTTCTCCCATTTTTCAATGAAATTAAAAATACTGCTAATCACTGGTGTTTGATGAAGGTTTTGAAGGATCTTTACGGATTCGAAGAAAGGACACTAACTGAGGATAATTGGAAACCTTTGGATGTAAAAGTTCGGGAATCAGCGGAGGACAAGAATCGGGTAAAGAAAATATTGGAAAAGGGTAAAATAGCTAAAATAACTGTACCATTTAGAGATGGCATGCCATATGATTCCGATCAGTTTATTCCCTATGAATACGGGGAGTACCTTTTTGCACCAACAATGCCGTCTCGGTTAATGGATTTAGCGGAAAGCAATTCAGGCAGGATTCCCGAAAGTATCGATGAGTTGGCAAATTTTATTGAAACGCGTATGAAATGGTTAAAAGAGAAAGAAAATGTAAGAGTCTTCCATTTATGGATTCGAGATTCATGGGAATATTGCCACTGTCACAAAGAAGAAGCCGCCAATTTGTATCATCGGCTCCTAAAAGGAAGAAATTTGAGCATTGAGGAAGATGATCGTCTTGTAAGCTATACTGCCGATGTTGTGGCGGATGTAGCGGGAGAGCTTGATATAACCTTACAGATTTTTCACGGCATGGAATTTTACAATAGGCATGAACCTGGGTCTGTTTCGAGTTATTCAAGCGAAAAATTTTTCAGGTCAATGCCGAAATATGCATCCATACATCCTGATACCATGATTGACATTTTTCTGGCCACTCGAATAACTGGACATGAGGCAGTTTCCATAGCACGCTCTTATCGTAATATTATTCTGAGCGGAGCCTGGTGGCATGCCTTTAATCCTACAACTATGAGTACATTCTATCGTGACCGTTTGGAAATGCTTCCTCACACAGCCTGGAATGCATTTTTCTCCGATGGCTATATTGTCGAATGGATTTACGGAAAACTTCAATTGACATTAAATCGTCTTGCTCATACGCTATCAAGTCTAATCGAAGAGGATTTTTTACAAATTGAAGATATTCCCGAAATAGCAAAGAACTTACTTCATGATAACGCATTAAGAATTTACAAGGTATAACAATAGCCTTGTTCGTCATGGCCGCCGGCTACGCGCAAACTCCCTTGTTTACTGCTAATAAACCTCTTAAAAACAATACTATAACAATTAATTACTGAGGTGTAATAATTTTGCACCTCAGTTCTGTAAAACGTACTATTTTGTTCTTTATATTTTTTTCTAAGGAAAGCTCTGAATTAAACCATTTGAGAAAGGTAGAAAACCTCGGGTATCTTCAACCAAAATTGTATGATCGTCCAACTTTGGTTTTTCTTGGCATATTTATTGCCTTTTAAATTTTTTCGGATTTTTTCAACTTTTACTGTAAGAATTTCATAATTTTTGTGTCTATATATATAGAGACCTTTTAAAACTAAAATCCATATAGGAGACACAAAATGTTTAACATTAATCAATTTTCAGAATCTGAAATAAATCAGTTAAAACAATGCCGGGATAAATGTCAAAATATTAGATTAAAAGAAAGATTTATAGCTCTAATATTATTCGCTACATTATCTGTTTCTAAATCTCAAACAGCAGAAATAATAGGCAAATCTGAGAAAACAATTGAAAACTGGTTATCAATATACTATGTAGAAGGTATAGAAGGTCTAAATAGTTTCAAATATAAATCCAAAAAACCATTTTTGACTTTTTATCAGAAAAATCAAATAAAAATATTTGTATCATTTAATAATCCCGAAACTATTAAGGAAGTTTCTGCTTACATAGAAAAAAAATTTAATGTCAACTACTCAGATGAAGGAACTCGAAAATTATTAATTTCACTTGGGTTAAAAGTAATGAAAACAAAAACAGTTCCTGGCA
>Ga0272440_1001173_pt1 | contig 21823 bp, 21 predicted proteins | sample SSMMMBAug17_FD_192440 | JGI IMG/M metagenome (GOLD analysis project Ga0272440, IMG submission 192440) | Marine sediment archaeal communities from Little Sippewissett salt marsh, Falmouth, MA, United States - SSM-MMB-Aug17 | ecosystem: Environmental > Aquatic > Marine > Wetlands > Sediment ...
GAGACGTAGCATGCTACGTCTCTACACGACCTTGCTTTTTTGTACGATCAAAAAAATATGTACTGTAGAGACGTAGCATGCTACGTCTCTACACGACCTTGCTTTTTTGTACGAACAAAAAAATAAGAATGTAAGTTTTAAATTATTCCTAATATACAAAATCAACAGTATACCAGTCTGTTTCTAAATCCCACATTGACACAAAAAACAAAACATAATGCAGATAGAAGGGCAAGCGAACTTCATCCAATGCGGCTTTTGCACGAATTTGATACTGTGTGCCTTTTGTCAGTTGATTCAGGGATGCAATCTTCAGGTTGTCAATTCTGGACATCATTTTTTGAGCCTCGGGAAATGAGGATGTTATAAATGGGCTGTTTTTATCCCAGGAGCGCGTGATACTAAATTCCTTTTTCATGGGATCGTATTTAATTGTATGAGCAATTTGAACAGCAGATATTTGACTATCCATAACAAACCGACGCACTTTATATAATCCAATGAACGTGGAAAAAGTTGCTGGAACGCCATTCATAATTGCCCTGGTCACCTCATTGGAAAAACATCCCTCAATCCCCATGTAAAGCAGCAAATCATCTCTTGTGTTTGTAATTATAATATCAGTCAGTTGTGCCTCATTGGGCCATGTTGTGCTTGATATTCCCAGTATTAAAATAATTAGCAGGATTTTTTTGATATTCATTTTTTTCATAATTTGAAAAATAATTTTCACATTTAAATTGTTCTTATTGGGGTTTTTGTACTGTAGAGACGTAGCATGAGCTACGTCTCTACACGACCTTATTTTTTTTTAGTATGGTTTAATGAATTATCGTACAAATTTGGATTATTCCATTTCAGGCTGACAATCACTGATTAACACAGACACACACATAACGAGTTTGGAAAAACCAAAGTTGTACGAAAATATGTCAGACAGATCCTGTCCAAATTACAACGATTCAGTTTTCCAGCAATCTTTTCTTGTAAAAAAATGTTCCAGGAATCTGTGATGCAATGCATGCCCGGACTTATGAATCTGAACATGACCACAAACAGGCATGCCCAATAATGAAAAATCACCGATACAATCCAGTATTTTATGACGAACAAATTCATCATCAAAGCGAAGGCCATCTTCATTTAAAACTTTATCTTTGTCAACAACGATTGCATTGTCCAAGGACCCGCCTTTGGCCAGGCCAAAATTACGCATCATTTCCAGCTCATGCATGAAACCAAAGGTTCTGGCTGGCGCTATTTCTGATGCAAACCGATCGGGTGTGATATCCAAAGCGAATTCTTGATGTCCAATTAATGGATGATTAAAATCAATAGTACAGCTTATTTTAAAGCCATCGTATGGTTCCAGACGAATTGATTTATCTCCCTCGCAGTGTTCCAGAGGGGCTTTGATCACAAAAAAAATTTTGGGGCTTTCCTGCACAAAAACGCCGGCCTTCTCAATTAAATCTGAAAATCTGGCAGCACTGCCATCCATAATAGGCACTTCGTAATCATCCATTTCAACAATAATATTGTCAATGCCATGACCTGTTAATGCAGCCATCAAATGTTCTGTTGTAGACACAATGGCACCATCAGAACCTAAAACAGTGGCCAGACTTGTATCAACAACCCGCTGAAAAATAGCCGAAATCTTTGGCTTTCCGGGTAAATCAGTTCGAACAAAAATACGTCCTTGATTGGGAAGCCCGGGTTTTAATGTTAAATTTACTGTATGACCTGAATGAAGCCCCACTCCCTGGCACGAAACAGGTTTTGAAATTGTTTTTTGATTTTTTTGCATGATTTTATTCTTTCCTGGAACCAAAAAAATTGGCCGGCTATAAACCCCTAAGTTATTGTTTGAAAATAGAACATAAAAAAGAACATATATCAAGTATCTTTAATACGAAATCAATCCAATGTAAAGCATTCATTGTTCATCAGCGTATTTGTTCTTAATTTCTAGAATTTGTTGTTTATTTTCAAGAAACAAGTCAACAATATCAGGATCAAAATGATTGCCCTTTTCCCGAATTAAGAGTTGAATGGCATCATCGACAGGCCATGCAGTTTTGTAAGGTCGAACAGATGTCAAGGCATCAAAGACATCAGACACAGCGGCAATTCGGCCTTCAAGGGGGATATCAGTGCCAGAGATACCATTTGGATAACCTTTACCATTCCATTTTTCATGATGCGTCAAAGCGATTTTTTCGGCCAATCGGCATAAATCGGAATCAATGTCTGAAAGAAGCTGCGCGCCAATATAAGAATGGGTTTTCATAATTTCAAATTCTTCCTGGTCCAACTTACCTGGTTTGAGCAAAATGCCATCAGGAATACCAATTTTTCCAATATCATGCACAGCGCTTGCATGTCTTAATTGATCACAATCATCCGCATTCATCCCGAGAGCCTCACCTAAAATGCGAGAGTAATGACTCATGCGCTGAATATGCATGCCGGTTTCATTATCACGAAAATCTGCTGCACGCGCAAGACGCTTGATTGTTTCATAATGCGCACCACGCAATTGATTATGAAATATTTTCAAGTCATTGAGTGCATCATGCAATTTTTTTGTACGATCTGCAACAGCCAGTTCCAAATTGTCTTGAAGGCGTTTCAATTCTGTATGCGTTTTTATCCGAGATAAAAGTTCGGCATAATTGAATGGTTTGGATACATAATCCACAGCACCTAAATTAAACCCTTTGACAATATCTTCTGGATCTGTCTTTGCAGTCAAAAATATTATTGGGATGGATTGTGTCTTCGGATTATTCTTTAATCTTTCACATACTTCAAAACCACTCATTTCAGGCATCATAATATCCAATAATATGAGATCGGGTTTTCTTTCTTCAATCATTTCCAATGCGTTTTTTCCATTCATCGCAGCCATTATTGAATATTTTTCAATCTGAAGTCTTTTTCCCAATACTTGCAGATTGGTTGGCTGATCATCTACAATTAGAATTGATGGTTTTGATTCCATTGTTTGCTCCCAAAAAAAAATGAATTGATTATTATTAATCCTTCATGTGATATTCAATAAATTTAAAAATAATTTTAAATCGTTTTGCAGTCTTACAAGATCAAAAGAATCAATATGTTCAAGTAATTGATTGCTATAATCCTGTAATGGTTTGCAAGAAAATTGTGCTGCCTGACCATTTAGATCAATTGCCCATTGTTTGATATCTTCTATAAAAAGTTTGTCACAAAATTTTTTCCATCTTGGATAGAACTGGTTTTCAATAATTTGTTTAAATTTTGGAATATGTTCAATAATATCTGGATTCAGGAGAATAGGAAGGTTCAAGGCATTATTTACAATATCTACATTATCTAATTTTTTCGTATATGGAATAAATTGCATCAATGTCGCAGTAATCTCATTTTTGTGAAAAGGCTTTTTTATATAGGAGAAGCCCTCTTTCTCCATTTGATCCAGGGTTTCCTGCATGACCGAAGCAGTTATCATGATAATGGGTATTTTACAGAGTTCTTTATCCTTTTTGATTATTCTTGCTGCTTTATGGCCATTAAGAACAGGCATGTGATAATCCATAAAAATGAGATCGGGCTTGTGTTTTTTTGACATTTCAATTGCAGCATTGCCATCATCTGCTTGCAATACGTGAAAACAAAATGCTTTTAAATGATGGGATAGTAGATAACGATTGGTAGCGATATCATCAACAATAAGAACTTTTGCATTCTTTTGAAATATAATGCTATCAGGATCAATCGGTAAATTTTCCATGTTCAATGGCGTTGATTTTTTCGTATGATCAAGAACTGTTAACAACGATTGAACAGATATTTTTATTGTATTCAGATAATCTTTTTGCACAGGATCAGTGATCATTTCGGACAAAATTTCTGAAAATCCCATAATGGTATTCATGGGGGTTCTTATTTCATGTCCCATTCTGACCAGAAAGTTTTCATCTTCTTGTTTGTTTGGATACAAAGCTGAAACATCATGGCCAATACATAACAAAGCCGCGGCATGTCCCTTTGAATCTTTGATTGTATTGTCATGCCATGAAATAGTAATCTCTTTTCCATCCTTTGAGACAATAGGGGTTATATTTCCGCGTGTTTGAATATTATTAATGGCTTTGAAAAATAATTGTCTGGTTTCATTTTGTGCATGAATGGGTAAAAAAGTCTTGAACCATTCCTTGCCTTTAATTTCAGATAATGTATATCCAGTTAATTCTTCCATAAAAGGGTTGACCATTTCAATACATCCCTGTTTGTTCAAAATCATAATGATCACCGGGGCAGTTTGAATGATTAATTCATTCAATTGTCTTTCAGATATCAATTGTTTTTCAACAAGATTACATTTACGAATCTCTCGTTCTTGATTGACAAGTTCATTATCCAATTCATTTTGTTGTTCCATAAATTTATCATTGGTCGGCATCATATGACGTATTGGCCTCCTTGTGCGTTAATATCGTAATCATGATATGATGTTTTCAGATATTGATTGAGTTTTTCCATAATTTCAGGCTCTTCTTTTAATTCACACAAAGGTAGCAGACGACTTTTAATATAATTTAAATCAATCATTAATCCTTGCTTATCAAGAATGCTTTCAATATCAAACCAATCTTTGTTTCTGCTTGCAAACGCTTTGAGAACAATCAAATCTTCAGCAGTACAGGTTATTAAAGCACATTCGGGCTGAAATAAAAAAAATGACCCCCTATCAATCATTTCCTGTTCAAATGGAAAACCGGCAATAGCAATGTCAACAGGAATTTTGTTTGAAGATTCTAATAAAAGCACTCTGTTATCAAGTGCAAACTGAAAAGCATCACTGATTCGAGGACGAAAGTGTTCCAGTAGTTTTTGTATGTATTTTTTTTCATCTCCAAAATCAACAGATAAACTGATATCAAGGTCCCGGGTCATTCGAATTTCGCCCCATCTGATTAATGCAATACCACCAATAAAACAAAATTTCCATTTCTGATTGTGTATAAAGGTTTGCATTTCTAAACCGGCTTCACATAATAAATTCATTGGACAAGTCCTAATTGTCTGGCAAATTTCATAAACAGTCGTTGTTGTTCAATCAGACCTGATGTTGTCCGATCTTCACCATGTTCACAGGCGTATTGTAACATTTCATCAATTAATTGATAATTTTTTGAATAATCAAATTCGGTTAACTCTGATTTTTGTACCTTTTTTAAAGCGGATGCGGCTTTTTTCCAGGTCTTGACCCATTTGATCATATTTTTATCGTGTGTATGCATATGCAATTAATTTTATTTTTTTCACCTGTCAGGTATTTGGGAAAAAATGGAATCAATCCTTGAATTGTGAATTATTAAGATAAATTATTATTAAGTAATGCGCCAAAAATTACTTCCCTATTATTGATATTGTTCGTTTTGAATTAATTGTACTGTAGAGACGTAGCATGCTACGTCTCTACACGACCTTATTTTTTTGTACGTTCAAGAAAAATGAGTATGTTCGTTTTGAATTAATTGTACTGTAGAGACGTAGCATGCTACGTCTCTACACAACCTTATTTTTTTGAACGATCAAGAATAATGAGTATGTTCGTTTTGAGGTAATTGTACTGTAGAGACGTAGCATGCTACGTCTCTACACGACCTTATTTTTTTGTACGTTCAAGAAAAATGAGTATGTTCGTTTTGAGGTAATTGTACTGTAGAGACGTAGCATGCTACGTCTCTACACGACCTTATTTTTTTGAACGATCAAGAATAATGAGTATGTTATTTTCAGAGAATTCCTAAGTACAATTCAAGGTTTGCCCCCATTTTCCCATAGATAACTAGCACGTTTTATGCCATTTTTTAAAGTCAATACATACGCTATGCCTGATTATTCCCAATTCCAGAGACCTGGTCGATCTTTTATCTCAACAGCTTTTGGCACAGGCTCTTTCAAATCAATGAACATATAATAACCAGCTTTGATCAGCGCGTGTTTAACCGGCATCAGGTTAATCGGCCAATTGGGAAAGACCCAGTGAAGGTGGTCATCATAAGCGGCATACCAGGATAACTCACCTTTCGGACTCATAAATGGTTGGTTGGGCCGAATTTCTGATGGCGGTATACGAGAAATACTGAGCGGCCATAAACCTGATATCACAATACCCAAAGGCAGTTTAATATTTTCAGGAATTGAAAGAATATCATTTTTTGTCAATTCAGGGCTGATAATCACACCCGAAAATCTTTTACTTGCAAGCAAATTGATTTCGTAGGAATTGCTGATATTGCAAAATGGCCCTGCCCATAATTTACATTTTGAGGGATTAAAAAAACATGCCTGCCAGGGTGCGTTAACAACAAAACGTCTGGCGCCATGTTGCCATACAGTGGCAATACGTTTTTCCCACTGTCTTTCATGTTCCGGCCAAATAACAGGGGGCAGCCACCACCAGATATTTGGTATCATTTTTTTTGAAATTTTTTCAGCATTGTTTCTGGATAGCCATGCACCTTGATTTCGATGACTTCCGCCTTCAATTTGACGAAAAACACTGATATCCAATGTATTACGATAAACCCCGGCGGATCGCTTTGAAATACTTTGCTTATGTATAGGATGAAATTCTGATGATTGTTCATTGGTAATTAATGGCAGTTGATCATTTAATGTCCTAATTTTTTCCATCAGTGCGGGATCTTTTCGATCAATCAAAAAAACAGGTGACCCAATTTCTGGTAAGGGGGCGCTTTCATTTTTTTGAAAAAACCATTTTCCCCCTTTTGGAATGGACTGTTTCATTTTTTGGATCTGATGGCCCTTTTGATCCTCATAACCAATCCGCAAGCGATCCCCTGGAAAAAGGGGCTCTCTTGGCGAAAAAAATCGTTTTGATTTCATCCCAGAAACTTTTGCAATTTTATACCCGGAGCCAGTTTCATTTTCTGTGGAAATCGGATGATATTGCCGCTGTGGCAAAAATTGATAATGCGTGCCATCCCGGCCAAGCGCATATTCGAGTAATGCCAGGGCCCTTTTCTTTTGTTCAGGTTCATTGCCATAATCGCGCATGATTTTATATGCAAGGGTTGTATGATAAACATAGTGCGGGCCCTTTTTTCGACCTTCGATTTTCCAGGCACGCACCTGAGGTATTTTTAAAAGTGTTTTCGCAAGAACATCCAGACATAAATCCGCACATGAAAAATATCGTTTTTTATGACCTTTATAATTGTATATCCGACGACAGGGCTGCACGCATTGTCCTCGCAAACCACTTTTTCCCCCTAAAAAACTGCTCCAGTAACATCGGCCAGAAACACCATAGCACAATGCCCCATGAACAAAGACTTCAAGAGACAACTTTTTTGAACAGGCATTGGCCATACTTTTGATTTCATCAATGGACAATTCCCTGGGTAAAACAACGCAATCGACATCAATGAGACTTTGAACCCATCGCAGCGCCTCAAAAAATGTGACATTTGCCAATGTGGACAAATGTATTTCACCCTTAAAGCCCTGAGATCGAGCCAGAGGTATAAAAGACAAATCCTGAATAATTAAAGCATCAGGATTAATTTTATGAATAATATTTGACAGCCATCGGTCCAGTCCAAAAATTTCTGATTCACGAATCATGCTGTTTAAGGTAAGGTATACAGCGACATTGTTATCATGTGCCAATGCTGTCAGTGATGCCAATTCTTCCACATTGAAATTTTGTGCCTGCATGCGGGCAGAAAAAGATTTGACACCACAATAAATAGCATCAGCACCTGCTGATATTGCTGCCAAAAAAGAATCACGTTCGCCGGCAGGTGCCAGAATCATTGGACAAAAAGTTTTTTCAGACATTGATTGATCCAATCAGTTGTGTAATATCCTGGATATTATTTTCAATGAGATAATCTCGGATTCCCTCAACAATATCCAGTGTTACGTGCGTATTGATAAAATTTGCAGTGCCTACCTGAATTGCTTGCGCACCAACAATTAAAAATTCGAGCGCATCTGATGCAGTCATAATGCCGCCAATACCAATCACAGGAATTGAAACAGACCGAACAACCTGAAAAACCATCCTGAGCGCTACTGGTTTAATCGCAGGTCCGGACAACCCGCCAATGATATTTGAAAGAACCGGCTTTTTTCGATGAATATCTACTGCCATACCGGTCAGAGTGTTAATCAACGAAATGGAATCAGCGCCAGCATCAGCAACAATTCTGGCAATTTGCACAATATCTGTCACATTGGGCGATAATTTGACAATCAAGGGTTTGCTTGATTTTTTTCGGATTGAAGAGATCACAGAATAAGCCAGATCAGGATCTGTTCCAAAAGCAACGCCGCCTGCTTTCACATTGGGACATGAAATATTGACCTCCAATGCGGCAACTTTTTTCAAATGATCCATTCTTTCAGCCAGAAGTGCATATTCATCAATGGTTTTGCCATAAATATTGACAATAACCGGCGTATCAAACTGATTTAAAAAAGGCAGTTTTTCTGAAATAAAAACATCCAATCCGACATTTTCAAGGCCAATGGCATTGAGCATGCCGCAAGGTGTTTCGACAATTCGCGGCGGCGGATTGCCAGGATTTGGCTTAAGGGAGAGGCCTTTTACAACAATAGCGCCCAGTTGGTTCAAATCAACAAATGATGCATACTCCTGGCCATATCCAAAAGTGCCAGATGCTGTCATAACTGGATTTTTTAATGTCAGGCCCCGGGCTATTGTGACATTTAATTTTGGTTCAATTGTCTGTTTCATCTTGCAATTCACGCTTTATTTGATGGACCCATTCGGGAAAAACAGGATTGGTCACCTGGTCACTAATTTGAATATATGTTTTAATATCCAATATGGGGCTGCCATCAAGGGCTTCCAGGCCTTTCACTTGAAGAACATTTTCTTGTCGTTTGAGCAGCTCGACTGTTGAAATTAAAATTGAATTGGGGCGCGCCGGGGATCGGGTTGCAAATATCCCTTGAATGGGTAAATCTTTACGTCCCATCGGATGAACTTTTCTAAGCTTTCGTTGGTCATCAGTGAGTAGATGCGGCCAGTAAATCACGACAATATGCGAAAATTTTTCAATGCCATCCAGCATATCCGCATATGATGGATCAATAATCAATTCCGAAATGATTTGTTTAATTTGTTTGTATTTTAATTGGTTTTGTCGTTTTCTTTCATCAACAGCCACATCAATATTTTGTTGAAATGTGGATTGTTTAATATCGCTTTTAACATAACCAATTGGTTTAATCTTTATATCCATTATATTTCCTTTATTAAGAAATGATCTGAAAAAAACTTCTCCATTAATGATATTGTTCGTTTTAAGGTAAATGTACTGTAGAGACGTAGCATGCTACGTCTCTACACGACCTTATTTTTTTGTACGATCAAGAAAAATGAACATCTTATTATCAGAGCTTTCCTAAATCATACTGACTATGCCATCTCGGCCGTTCATTTGAAGATGTCCGACTGAATTGAATGTTTCAAGACGATAGTTTTTGTCAGACACATAAAAAGAAGTGATTGAACAATTATAGATTGTCCATCCCAATTTCAAGGCTGTAATTGGCGGCAATCCCAAGATCAGATGCATGGAAACCGCAATTAATCCACCTGATGTAAAAACAAGTGCGATATCGTCACTTTTTTGTTTTTCAGCTATGCTTTCAATGCCACAAATAATCCGATTAATGTATGAATCAAATGATTCAATCTCTTTTGAATCATATTCTTTTGAAACCCAACGTTCAAGAAGGGCGGAAAAGATACGTTCAAATGTTGGAAAGTCTGTAAAGGCTTTGTCAACATCCTTTGCAATAGCGGGATCATCTGTCAAGAGGTCAGGAAGATGGTTGTCAATAATGCCCTGATAATCGTATTCATTAAATATTTTATCAGACATAATGTCAGCGCTAAAGTTCGCATGTTGTTTCACAATATCAGCAGTTTTTCTTTGACGTTTTAATTTGCCTGAATAAATAGCAGCGGGATGAATCTTTGCTTGCTTAAAAAATTGTCCGGTCACTTCAGCCTGATATTCTCCCATTTTCGATAGCTGATCGTAGTCACTTTCGCCAAAACCAGCCTTGCCATGACGAATTAAAATAATTTTTCCCATATTGGAAATCCTTAGGTTCAGGCCATTACCTGATCCAATGATTGTTGAAATTGATTAATATCCTTACAATGAAGCGCATAATGATGAAGGTTGCTTAACACGTCCCACTTGGAAATCTGATTGATAGAGTCAATTATTGATGGTGGCACATCACCAACTGACTGACTTAAAACTGCCATGAGCAACTCTCTGGCTTGTTGCTCTCGGCCTTTTTCAACTGCTATATCAAAAATATCGTACATAACGTGATCCACCATTCCACAGAATACATAACTTTGAATTACACCCGAATCAAAATTAAAGAAATATTATCAGCACCACCTGCAAGCTTGGCTTTATTTACCAATTCTTCGCAAGCACGTTGTAAGCGATCAGAATTGGACTGAATGATTGCAAGGATCTGATTATTTGAAAGCATATCATATAAACCATCAGAACAAATAAGAAACATATCATCCGGTTGAATCAGCTCTGCCCAGGTAAAAACCCGCAAACGATTATCAACACCAATGGCCTGGGTTAAAATATTTCTCGCAGAACATTTGTCCGCTTCTTCGCGGGTGAACAATCCCTGGTCTACCAGATTCTGAATTTCGGTATGATCTTGAGTGACCTGATCCATTTCATTTTTTCTGATTAAATACACACGCGTATCACCCACATGAGCGATCCAGGCTTTATTCTTTCTGATTACCAGAGTCGTAAGCGTTGTTCCCATGCCATAGAAATCTTTTACTTTCATGGATTGAAATAAAACATTTTCATTGATTTGATAATATAAGCCTTTTAAATGGTCCCACATGGTTTCTTCTGTTAAATCAGTACGATGGTAATATTTCAACATTGACTGACATGCCATATTGCTTGCAATTTCGCCGGCACAATGGCCGCCCATGCCATCTGCAACAGTAAATAAACTGCCATATGATTGAATATCAAAACCTTCAGGATTAAGGTTATCAGTTCTGTAAATCAAAGCATCTTCATTATGCAACTTAACATCGCCTTTGTCAGTTTGGTATGCATATTGAATCATTGTTATCATTTCCTCCAAAACTCGGGGAGCAACAATATAATAATGGTATAAATTTCAAGTCGTCCCAAAAGCATACACCATACCAGTAACCATTTCCCCAATGCAGGTAAACCCGCATAATTTTCTGTTGGGCCAACTGTTCCCAAACCAGGCCCAATATTTCCAATAGCTGAGGCAACTGCTGAAAAAGATGTCACCAAGTCAACGCCCAATGATGCCAACAACACAGAACTGATTGCAAACAACCCGACAAAAAGGCCCAAAAAGCCCAGCACACTGCTTACCACCTCTGATGAAACCGGTTTGTAGTTTACTTTAATTTGTCTGACCGCCCTTGGATGTATCAATGATATTAACTCTTTATAACAATATTTAAAATAGATCATAATGCGAAGACATTTCATACCGCCACCTGTTGATCCGGCGGATGCGCCTATAAACATACATAACAACAATATCATTTGCGTCATGGGTGGCCATAATTCGTAGTCTGCCGAGCCATAACCCGTGGTGGTCACAATAGAGACCACCTGAAATGATGCATATCGAAAGGCCTGGCCAATGCTTTCATACACTGGATAAATGTTAATGGTCACAATGACTGTTATGATAAGAACAAAAAAAACAAAAAACCGACATTCTGAATCTTTCCAAAAAGTGATAGGCTTGCCAATCAATGCCTGATAGTGCAATGAAAAATTAATTCCGGCCAGCATCATAAAAACTGTAATGACTGTCTCAATGTAAACACTATCAAAATGCGTAATAGATGCATTTTTTGTTGAAAATCCACCTGTTGGCATAGTTGTAAATGCATGATTGAGCGCATCGTATAAGCTCATACCGCCAAACATCAGAAAAAATACCTCCGCAAGTGTAATGCCAGCATATACTTTCCATAAAATCATGGCAGTATCACGAATGCGGGGTTTGAGTTTATCCGGTATAGGGCTGGGCACCTCAGCTTTGTACATCTGCATGCCGCCAACGCCTAACAATGGTAAAATGGCCAGAGATAATACAATAATCCCCATGCCGCCCAACCATTGAATAAAGCTTCTCCACAACAACAAACTATCGGGTACTGCCTCAATATTTGTCATCACAGATGCCCCTGTTGTGGTAATTCCTGATACAGATTCAAAAAAAGAATCGGTAAATGTATCAAATGCATGTCCAAAATAAAAAGGTAATGCGCTGAAAAAACTCGCTGCAATCCATCCCATTGCCACAATGGCAATGCCTTCTCTTGGACTGATATGATCATTATCCTGTATACGAAATCCATAAAACAGAAGCAAACCAATTGTTTCGGTAATTGCTGCTGAAATCAATATTGGCCTGATTGAATTATCCTGGGTGAAAAAGCTGCATATCAAAGGAATAATCATTGTCAGCCCCAAAAATATTGACAAAATACCTACAAAACATAGTATATAACGCCATCTCATATTAATTTCCTTTTTGTAATGGGAAAGATTTAATATATCATAAATTTCATCTGGCTTCAAGTTTACACTTAAGTAATCGATCAAAAATTTTAAGTAATTGGGGTCAGAGTAAAATTAAGCTGAAGTGTACATTAAGTTTGAGATTATATAGCTTAATTTTACTCTGACCCCAATTACTTAATTTTTGATTCAAAAGTTTTATTCTTGATTTTATTTGCAACTGATGATATCATGATTGACAAAAATTGCTAATAATAATCCTGAAATACATTCTTTTACAGAATCAGAAAAAGTATTAAAACCTGGAGGAAAACGATTATGAAAATGATTATTCGACATCAATTGAAAGCTTATGCTGTCATGTTAATTGCATTCGTAAGCATTTTACCGGCATATTCTGAAATGGCTCAGTCCAATCCATACCTTGATTTAGGTATATTTGCTTTTGAAGAAAGTGACCATGCATCAGCGATCTCTCATTTGAAGCGTGCCATGCTGCAACAGCCAAATAATGTGGTAGTATATCATTATCTGGCAAAAACGTATCAAGACATGAAACGATACAAGGAGGCAAGGCATTATTATGACCAGGCATGTCGTATTGATCCAAATCTGGACGACTTGTTGTATGATCGGGGATATTTCAATTTTTTAACCGAAAAATATCAGGATGCCTTAGATGATTTTTTTCAGGTTATCAAACAACAACCGGACAATTTAATGGCAAACTATTATGCAGGTATTTGTGCATTTAAAACAGAACAGTATCAAATTGCACTCACATATTTTTTGGCATCTGCAAAACAAAATAGCAATGTCAAAGATCAATGTGAATACTATGCGGCTGTTTGCTATTTTCAAACAGGAAAGTCTGAACAGGCTCGCAACTTATTCAACAAAATAACAGCGCAATCACAGTCTGAATCATTAAAAAACAATGCCAAAAAATGGTTGGACATTTTTAACAACACTCCATCAATTTTTAGACCTTACCATTTATATGCCAACCTCACCATGACCTATGATGATAACATCAAGCTGGTTCCATCTGATGAACAAGTCAGTGACAAAGATGATTTGTTGATAAAGACATGTCTGGGCGGTAATTATAACATTATTCAATCACCGATATTCATCATGGGATTTGGATATGATCATTTTCAAACCAATCATGTCGATTTTTCTGATTACAATATTGTCGGCAGCAAGGGGAGCTTATTCATTACTTATCATAAAAACAATACCGAGCATTCATTTTCTATAAGTCCTCAACATCTCTGGTTAGACAACAAGGAGTATATGAGTATGCAGGGGCTTTCGTATGATATTAAATGGCAAAGAAATAAACAATTCAAGATAATGACAAATTTTGAATATGCAGTTTATAACAACTTTGAAAACAATGACTATGATGGGCAAGATATCAATTTTGATATTGGAATGGAACGAACATTCACTGATAATGAAAAATTGTCATTTATTGGCGGATTCGCTGTTTTGAATAAAAATACAAAGGGCAAAGATAAAAAATATCTGGCAGGAAAATTTGGTTGCGGTTTAAAATATCAAAATGATCAGCTAAAATGGTTCTTTGGAGGTAATCATTCTTTTAAAAACTATTTGTATCAGGATTCAACCTTTCTAAAAAGACGAAATGACAAACGCGTAGAACTCGGAACAATGATTTCACTTATCGGATTTACTATTGTACCTGAGTGTCAAATTGAACATCAGATAAATACTTCAAATATCGATCAATTTGATTATAACAAAACATCTATCAGTTTTTCGTTAGGTTATTACTATTAATGATTAATGATTAATGATTAATGATTTTACTAAAATTGGGAGAAACATATGTCATCAAAAAAATTAATATATATGATTTTAAGTCTATTTTTATTATTCGGTTTAGCCAATGCACAAATACCTGATGGCCTGACCATTGCAAATGATTTTGTGCCAGGTTTTGGATTATCTATCGGAAACGTTTTCATGATTGATGGGACTGCCATTGTTGTTCATGACAACCAAAATATCGGGTATTCAGTTTTCAAAGGCATGCTTCTTTTTCAAAAAGATACATTGTATACAAATCAACCCGGACGAGTTTTATTGAACATGCAGGATGGCAGTCAGTTAACTATCGGCTCTCAATCACAACTGACATTAAACAAAATCAGCCTTATGCCTCAGAAAAAAATGCGAAAATCATTTATCAGCATGAAACGCGGCAAGGCGCGATTCAATGTTCGCAAGTTGTCGAAATATAAACAAACTGATTACAAAGTAAAAACACAAACAGCGCTTATCGGTGTTCGAGGATCTGATTTTTTTGTTACAGCCAATCAAACCAGCACATCTGTAACAACATTCGATAAAACAAAACTGTCGGTACTGGGCCTTGCTAAACCCAACTTACCCCCCACTTTCCTAAATGATTTTCAGCGTGTCCATGTTGATTCAGGTGATCAACCTTCAGATATTGAACATGTCTCACCAGATGAAATTCAACAATTAAAGCAAGAATTCAAGTATGATTCAAAACCAAGGCCAAAAGAATCAACGAAAGGGGATAAAAAAGCGGAAACAGAGTCAGAAAGTGATACAAAGTCCGATGAATCAACTGAAACAAGTGAATCTGATAATCAACAAGATACGCAATCTTCAGAGACAGCCCCTGCTACAGTTAGCCAGGATGAACCTGCCACCGATGAAACCCAATCCGGTGAAGATAGCCCCGAACCGGAAACGCAATCCCAGGAGAATGTATTGTTACCCACACAGGATATCGTAGCACCTGATACAATTGAAAATGCACAGCCGCCAAATATAGTTCAAATTGTCAGTAATGATTCAGAGCGAACATCGAAAAAACAGGAAAGCAATACAGTCGAACAAATTCAGGAGATTTTTGAACAACTGCATGAAAAAGATGTCATGCTGCCATCATTTCCTGAAACGCCATAAAAGAATATAAGGAGAATCCTGATGGATAAAAATTTTCTCGAACTTTTTGGAAACATATTAATTGGCGCATCCAGAGGCAAAAAGCAGGTTGATGAAATGCTGCGATGGGTTCAAAAGAGCGTTACAGCCTCTGCGACCGGAATATATGAACTTCCAGCAATGTTTAAAAAATTTTATGGCCTTGATCAACTTTCCGAGCGGAGTACAGAATATAAAATGATGGCTGAAAAAGCGGTGCAGGATTTTCAAAACTCGTTAAAAGAGTATGTGACCCTTTTAGGGATGATCCCCAGTGAACAAACTGTCTCGCGTGATGAATACCTCAATCTGATCAGAAAATATGAAAAACTCAAAGAACGTTGTGCAGATCAGGAAGAAACAATCAAGCACTTACGCATGATCGTAGATTTAAGTAAGGAAGAAAAAGTTTCACCAGATTTAATTACCGGAATTCAAGATATCGTCAAGGGGCAAACTGACTTGTTCCAAAAGGTCGTTAAAAATTTTACTGGTTACCTGGGAATCAACGATACTGAATCAAAAAAAAATAAGTAAGGAATGCTCTGAAAATAACATGCTCATTTTTCTTGAACGTACAAAAAAAATAAGGACGTGTAGAGACGTAGCATGCTGCGTCTCTACAGTACAATAACCTCAAAACGAACAATTTCAATGGCACAACAAATTAGTCAACATTTAAGCATGGAAGGCCCCGGAAAATTTAAACTTCATGGCGACCTCCCAGACAATGCAATTGATGCCCACGTGCATCTCGGTGTCTATGCAACAATCAACCTATGGATTGGTCAATTGAACCTCACAGGACCTGGAACATTTCTTGAAAATTTAAGAGAACATATACAAGAAATATTATTGCATCGCTCCCAACTATTATCCAATTTTCCATCCAATCTTTTTCAAATAATAAAAGGTATATTCAATGTGGCCCCTCTCAAAACAGATCTTCTTGGTCCTGGCCCTGAGCCTGTTTACCTGTTAACTGATTTTCCAGCTTTTTTTCAATATAACAAACCTGCCTTTATAGGGCTGAATACGCATTCTCCATTGACAATTATTCCCCAGATATTGTCCATATTAAAGGCCTTCCCCAATGGTCTTGAACAGGCAAACCGATATAACCTGTTGAGCTACCTTGAAACTTACAAAATTAAGCAGGCTGTTGTATTGCCCATAGCAATCAGTCGTTTTGACCAATTTTCGCAGGCAACACTGGAAACCTGTCTGGGCTTTAAGCAATTGCCATCATTTTGCAGTGTCCACCCTGATCATCCCGATCTGGCCGGACAATTTGATCATTTCAAAAAAATGGGCGCCTGCGGATTTAAATTTCATGCAGACTTTCAACATACAAGACCTGATAGCGACAAAGCGCATATTTTGTTTGAACATTGCCTTGCAAACAAACTGATTGTCCAATGCCACGTGGGATGGCCTACCAAACATACTGGACTGAGTCAGGCACAGTTTTTTGAAAAAGCAATCAGCTATTTTAAAGGACTGACTTTTATTCTCAGCCATATAGGATTGGCAGAATTTGAGGAAACTATTAATCTTGCAAAAAAATATGATAATGTATTCCTGGAAACCAGTGGTCAAACTGCGGAAAATATTGTCAAAGCAGGGCAAGTCATTGGTGCCGATCGTATTCTTTTTGGGACTGATTGGCCCATGTACCATCCGGCTGTACCAATCAGTTGCGTGATGGATGCCTTTTCGTCTTCTGATGATTCCCTTGAAAAAGTTTTTTCATTAAATATGAACAACATACTGGATCAGGCCCGAAAAACAACAGGAACAATTGATCATGGAGCGTTTTGATTATTTTATTCGTCGATTGCTTTTGATTATTCCAACCTTTATTGGCATTACCCTCATGTGTTTTTGTTTAATTCAGTTTGTTCCTGGCGGCCCTGTTGAACAGATGATTTTGCAAATGAAAGGCATGGCAACATCTGAAGGCCCGGTATCTGGTAAGCATTCGGAATCTATCTCCAATTTTCAAAGAGAATCCATTGAAAAATATTTTGGTTTTGATCAACCTATCCATCAGCGGTATATCAAATGGCTGTTTTCAGATGTTGTGGGGATGAACATGCAATCATATGCCTTTCCAAACAAAACAGCCTGGCAACTCATTCGGGAAAGATTTCATGTATCGTTAATTTTTGGAATTACAGGCTTTGTCTTATCCTACCTTATTTGTATTCCACTGGGGATTGCCAAAACGCTGCGTCATGGTCAATCATTTGATGTCATTTCCAGTATAATTGTTTTTACAGGTTATGCCATTCCCCCATTTGCCTTTGGAATGATATTAAAAATGATGGTTTGCGGCACTGTAGATGGCTTTTTTGATTTTTTTCCAGTTACAGGATTTCATTCTGATGCCTTTGACAGTCTGTCATTTTTTGAGCAGATTTTTGATATTATGCATCATATGGCCCTTCCCATTATTTGCTACATTATTGGCAATTTTGCAGTGTTGACCATTTTAATGAAAAATTCGTTAATGGAACAACTGGGAAAAGATTATGTGCGGATGGTATTGGCCAAAGGTGGAAGTGAAAAACGTGCTGTCTGGGGCCATGCCCTGAGAAATGCTTTGATTCCCATAGCGACAGGGATAGGGTCAATACTTACAATCATGTTTGCCGGTTCAGTTGTTATTGAGCAGGTTTTTGAAATCCCGGGTATGGGACGACTCAGTCTTGAAGCAATTGTCGGACGAGACTATCCTGTTTTTATGGGGATTTTGTCATTGACATCATTATTGGGACTGTTGGGTAATGTCGTTTCTGATTTTTGCTATGTATTGATTGATCCAAGAATTAATTTTCAGCGACAGTGATGCGAATGGAAAATGTATGAAACAAATTTCACAAAATGCACTTAACTATTTTATATTTTCACACATGGATCAATTGCCAGATATTGTACATGGCATTTTCACCCGAACTGGCGGACACAGCAATGATCCCTATCATAGTTTAAATATCAGTTTCAATGTGGGTGATGATCCCATTGCCGTGCAAAAAAATACGCAAGGTATTGTTGATGTTATGGAATTGTCCCAATTTCAAACACTGAAACAAACGCATAGCTGCAAGGTGCATGTCATTGATATTTTAAGTCGTGAATCCTTGATTGGTGATGCTATGATTACCATGCAGCCTGATATCTTATTGATAATTAAAACAGCAGACTGTCAGCCAGTGTTATTGGCAGATCCTATCAAAAAATGTGTTGCAGCAATTCATTCTGGATGGCGGGGCAGTGTTCAAAACATTATTGGCAAAACAATTGCAAGAATGATAGCGTTGGGAAGCAGGCCGCAAAACATCATTGCTGGCATTGGGCCATCATTGGGGCCATGTTGTGCTGAATTCATTCATTATCAACAGGAATTGCCCGAATATATGTGGTCTTATGCAGTGCGGCCCAATTATTTTAATTTTTGGGAAATATCAAAAATGCAATTACTGAACAAAGGCGTTTTAGAACATCATATCGAAATTTCTAATATTTGCACAAAGTGTTGCCCTGATTTGTTTTATTCATATCGCAGACAAAGGCTTTCAGGACGCTTTGGAAGTGTAATTGGGATTAAAACAAAGTAAAAATTATGAAATACAGGGCTATTGTCATAGGTGTTTCTGCTGGTGGGTTGGAAGCACTGAAACAGATATTGCCTGAACTACCTGGGAATTTTCCGGTTCCCATTATTGTGGTTCAGCATCGACATCCATTTTCAGACGATTCGTTGGAAAATGCAATGGATGATATTTGTAAGATTAATGTGCGCCAAATCAATGATAAAACATCTCTAGAACCCGGGTTTGCTTATTTTGCACCGCCCAACTATCATGTTATGATCGAAGAAGATATGACTTTTTCATTGACACTTGACCCGCATGTCAATTACTCTCGCCCATCTATTGATGTTGTGTTTGAAAGTGCTTCTGATATTTTTGGCGAAAACCTCGTTGGAATTGTTTTAACTGGTGCCAATAAAGATGGCAGTCAGGGCCTTTCAATAATTAAGAATAGAAATGGATTGGCTATAGTTCAGGATCCTGAAACAGCATCAGTGGATACCATGCCACTGGCTGCCATTGCTTCAACAAAGGTTGACTATATTCTGAAATTAGAAGTTATTGCAGATATGTTGGTACAATTATTTATGGATGAAGGAGAAATTTATGACCCCCACGACAAAGATGGATCAGGCCGCTCTGATCATTGATTTTTTTCATCGTTTGATGATGCATCATGCACTGTGGTTTTCAGAAGTTCGACATCAACTGGGCGACAAAGATGCCTATGATGTATTACAAAAAGCCTACGAAAAAAGTTATCAAATACAGATGAAACGAATGGCGAAAACACTGGGGTTTGAACTTGAAAATGATATTCCGAAACCACTGTTAGATCTGGATGAACAAACATTGACCGCATTTAAAAAAAGCATGGCAGTTAATTGGTTGGCCAATGATGGTGTTTGGTTTCAGGCGCTTGAGTTTTCCAGAGGTATGTATGATGCCAAGCGTGTCAATGATTCATGCTGGTCCAATTTTTCTCCATTTGAAGCCTGGTCAATAAAAAGGCTTCTTAAACTATCGGACAATCCCGGATTGGATGGCTTAAAAAAAGCCCTTGAATTGCGATTATACGCAACAATTAACACCCAATCCATTGTCAATGAAACAGAAACCAGCTTTGAGTTTCAAATGAATCAGTGTCGTGTTCAGGCTGCTAGAAAACGAAAAGGCCTTGATGATTATCCATGCAAATCCGGTGGCATGGCAGAGTATCCACGATTTGCAGAAAGCATTGATCCCCGAATTCAAACCACTTGTATTGGATGTCCGCCTGATGATCATCCTGATGAATGGTTTTGTGCGTGGCGTTTTTCATTGCATAATTCGTAAATACAATATATGCTAACCAATTATTGAAAATTTTGCTGTTCGATATTTAACAGCGAACGTATTGGAAACATCTTGAAAAGGAGAATTTATCGAATGTTACTCAATCCCAAAACAGAAAAATATGAGCATCTGGACCCCAAATCCAGAGAAATCATGTTAAAAACAATTGAGTTTTTTGAATCCAAAGGTAAGGCGCAATTAAAAAAATGCAGTCATGCGTATGTCTGGTATGATGATTTTATTCAGTTTCTCAAAGAAAACAAAGTTTTTGCAACATTGTTAACACCAGACAAATATGCTGATGGCGACCCGGATACACGATGGGATACATTCAGAAACTGTGATTTTAATGAAATTCTGGGTTTTTACAACCTGTCACATTGGTATGCATGGCAGGTATCAATTCTGGGCCTTGGCCCAATCTTTATGGGCAATAATGAAGATGTCAAAAAGAAAACCGCACAACTGCTGAAAGAGGGCGGCATTTTCGCATTTGGCTTATCTGAAAAAGCACATGGTGCAGATCTGTATTCATCAGATATGATGCTGACCCCGCTTGGAGACAATAACTATGTTGCTGATGGTGGTAAATACTATATCGGAAATGGAAACAAAGCTTCATTGGTTTCTACATTTGCCAAAAATTCTGAAACTGATGAATATGTCTTTTTTGTTGTCAATCCAGAACATGAAAATTATGATCTTATCAAAAATGTTGTCGAGTGGGAAGGTTATGTCGCTGAATACGCATTAAACAGCTATCCTATCACTGATGACGACATTCTTGCAACCGGTCGAGATGCCTGGGATTGTGCTTTGAATACAATCAATGTTGGCAAATTCAATCTGGGCTGGGGCGCTATTGGTATTGCCACCCACGCCTACTATGAAGCTCTTAATCATGCCTCGCACAGAAATCTTTATGGAAAATTTGTAACAGAATTCCCACATATTAAACAACTGTTTACAGATTCCTATGCCCGACTGGTCGCCATGAAACTGTTTGCACAACGTGCAACCGATTACATGCGGTCGGCATCAACAGATGATCGTCGTTATTTGCTTTACAACCCTATGGTAAAAATGAAAGTGACAACACAGGGTGAGGAAGTGATTAATTTGTTGTGGGATGTTATTGCTGCGCGCGGCTTTGAAAAAGATATGTATTTTGAAATGGCGGTCAAGGATATCAGATCATTGCCCAAACTTGAGGGAACAGTTCATGTCAATATGGCTTTAATTATTAAATTTATGGCCAAT
>Ga0272440_1001174_pt1 | contig 21796 bp, 11 predicted proteins | sample SSMMMBAug17_FD_192440 | JGI IMG/M metagenome (GOLD analysis project Ga0272440, IMG submission 192440) | Marine sediment archaeal communities from Little Sippewissett salt marsh, Falmouth, MA, United States - SSM-MMB-Aug17 | ecosystem: Environmental > Aquatic > Marine > Wetlands > Sediment ...
TTTCAGGGGTGAAACGAGGTATACACTACGAAAAATCTGACAGTTGGAATCTTTCTGTCTGATGAGGTTTAAAGCGCCATTTATAATATTTTCTAGATTTCCGAAACAGTCAATCCAACGCCATATGTTTGTTTTGGATAGTTTGCGCTCGTCAATAATGCCCTCTTGATCGTTATAGGCTATTGTTAGGCCTTCATGAGAAATGGTTTGCTTATAAGTCTGATTATTATTAATATATTCTTTGGTTAAACGTTCAATATCGATCATAACATATCGCTTATAGGGTAATGCAAAAGATGGATAATCAGTGAAAGTACATTTACAAATCGGGCATTTCCAACGTGTTAGTAAGGATAACACTGTATAAATCAATGATTCGCAAATGTAACGAAAATTTCGTTTTTTGCATTCATGAAGTTTAAATTTTTCATGATTTTCCAAACATTTTGGGCAATGGCCTTCTGGTGGGGAAAAATCGCCTGATACAATAGAGTCAGTGTGTTTTTTTATAATTTCTTCAATTTTTGATTTCATGATATTTCTCCATAAAAAATTTTGATTGATCTCTAATGTATATGAATTATTAATTTTATTCAACTCGAATTCTAGCTTGATATAAAATTGGCAGATTGTCGTTTAGGAGTTTGGTTTTGCGTGCGGGAAGCGGTTTTTTCTATTGGGCGAGGTATAGCGGGGTATTATTTTATATCATAGGAAAAATAAAATAGGTCATTTAATTCGGGAAAAATGCCTCTTTTTTGGTTCAAATAATGTGAGACGTAGCATGTTACACTCAAATCATAAAATAAAAAGTGGTCCCTTGTCCGGGTTCCGAATCAACCAGAATCCATCCCCCATGAAGTTCGATCATTTTTTTGACAAGGGTCAGTCCTGCACCGATTCCGCCACCATAGGCATCTTTTGAATGTAGACGATAGAAAAACCGAAATATATTCTCATAATGTTTTATAGGAATTCCGATACCATTGTCATTGACATAGAAAATGTTTGGTTTGTTCGAGTTATTTTTTTGAGAATCATCCGACCGATGATACTTGGGTGTCAGATAGCCAATGACAATATGTTTTACTTTCTGATCATTGTATTTTATTGCATTGGTGATTAAATTCAAAAATATGTTTTTAGCCACCCATTCATTACAAAAAGTATTAGGCAATTTTTCAAAGACAAGCATGACATTTTGGTGCTCAATTTTTTCTTTGATATCAGCCAGCGCCTGTTTCATCGCAAGGTTTAGATCTACAATGGTTCGTTCCAAAATATTTCGATCCATTTGTAAATATTTTATAATCGATATAATTTGCGAGTTGATGCGAAAAGACGATAAATATAACTGATTGATATGGGTGAATTTTTTTTCCTTTAATTCTTTGGCAAGTTGATCTTTGAGAGATGTTGTCAATCTGAGCATTTCTTCAGTTGGTCCGGCAAGCTTTTGAGAGAAAAAAATGGCCAGTGTATTTAATTCCTTTTTGTTACTTTCTAGTTCAATGTTTTTATTATGAATTTCTTTGCAACTCTTTTGAAAACGATCTTCCAATTGATCATAGTGCTGTTGTTGAATCATTTCTGTTCTTTTTTGATCTGTAATATCAGAAAAAATCGTTGAAAAATACCCTTTTTGGGGACTAAAAATAGAAACCTCAAACCATCGATTGTGATCCTCTGAAAACTTTTCAATCTTCATGGGGGTTCTATCTTGAGCGACCTTTCCAAAAATATTGATCCAGTCCTTTGATTGCTTATGTACGCCAGGTAAAACATCTCTCAGTTGCTTATTGAGGAGCAGCTCTCTTTTTAAGCCAATAAATTTTTCAAAGCGTTCATTCACGTTTATGAAAATATAGTCAATAGCTTCATTCTTTTCATTGGTCAGTATCTGATGATACGCAAAGGCTTCAGTCATATTTTCAAACAGGTTCTCGAATTTTTGTTTTGTTGCTTCGCTTAATTTTTTTTCTTGTATTAATTGACTGGATAACAATTCTAAAGGTCTGGAAATGCCTGTTTCTACAAAGGCCTGATAGATAAAATAAAATGAGATCAATTGAAAACAATGCCCCATCATATTTGAAAAACCATAAACACTGATATAAAAAATAAAAGCAATTCTTGCACCAATACCAAAAATAAGTCCGAAAAGTAACATTTTATGTACAAATATTGAAAAATTTGATCTGTATAATTGAAGTCTGACCATTGAAGTAAAAAAAATGAAACAGATAATGACTTCACTCATTTTTTTAAAGCGTGTCAAACCAGAACCTTCGATAAAACAATCAGGAAAATACCCCCAAAAAATCGATAGGACAATTAGTATGGTGACAATCAGATAGATAAACATCCCTTTGAATGCATGGAATGATCGATCAATAAACAGTGATGCAAAAACAAATGAAATACTTGAAAAATATCCGGCTGCAATCCAGAACTGTGTGGGTAGGTTCGCATCAAAGTTCAAAAAAATACCCATCCCCTTATAAGAGAGCATATGTAACAATTCTATCACACCAAAGAAAAAGTAAGATTGACCGATCGCGAGAAAAAAACCATTCCTGAACATATCCCTTGCTCGCCAGACAATTTGAAAAGTACACCAGGAAACTAAAATAGTGAGAACTTCAACAAGGACATGAAAAAACAAGTAATTATAGGTGCTTATCGCATATAAAACTAAAAAAAGAATGATAGAAAAAAATGTCATGATTCAGCTCACCTGGTTGTGTGTGTTTTTTTTGTTTTTTTGAAGCATACCCATGATCGCAATGATCCGACCATGGGTATCTTGAGATAAATGAGAGAGTTGATCCAGTGAAAGGAGGATGTCAACGTCATTCAATTCATTGGCCAATAAATCCTCCTTTAACAATCTGGAAAGATTGTAAATATTTCTTAATGGTTCACACAGATCATGTGAAAGAATGCACGTAAACTCTTTATATTCATTTTTTATTTTTTGCAATGAGAGGTCTTGTTCATATATTTCCTGGCGACTTGATTTCATATTTTGTGCAAGTTTATGTTGTTTTTCTTTTCGGTGCATTTCATCCATTTTTTTCTGAGTAATATCTTTTACAATGGTTGCAAAAAATCCAATTTCAGGGCAATAAGCCGAAACATGAAACCATTGGTTCAAATGCTTTGAATATAGTTCAAACGTCAAGTTTTTACCTTCAAGTGCGACCTGACCATATTTTTGAACCCAATCAAAGGCTTCCTTATAAATATTGGGAAGGGCTTTACTAAAATGTTTGCCAATCAACTCACAACGACTTAAACCAGTTTGTTTTTCAAAGCTTTCATTCATATCCAAAAAAATGTAATCCACAGGCTTACCTTTACTATCAGTAACGATTTGATGATATGCCACCCCTTCATTCATATGTTCAAATAGCAGACGAAAATTTTTTTCGCTATCCTTTGCGGCTTTCTGTTTTTGAATTAATTCATTAAAAGTCGAATTGACTGGTCTGGAAAATCCCACATTAAAAAAAATTTGATAAATATAATACAATGAAACGAATTGAAGAAAATGATACAAAAGAAATATAAATGGATAATTTGAAGTATCAAATAAAGAGCACACCCGGGTAACAATGAAAAAGAACAGTCCTTGTTTTATATTGGAAAACACCCTTAATGAAAAATGGTGTTTTTGATGGACAATTTTCTTGAACGTGGAAAGACATATCAGACAAATAGCGAATTCATTGATGACATAAAAAAAATTCAGTTGATAAAAACCCATTTGACAAACAGGAAAGACATCACTCAAGGCAAGCCCAATGATAAGAACAGTGATTAAAAGAAGTGAATTGAACCCTTTTTGATAATTCAAAGGGTGTTCTATAAAAAGTGTTGCAATCCATAGATTGATACTGAAATAATACCCACCCAACACCCAAAAAATAAAGGACAGGCACGTGGAACCATCTAAAATGTCAATGCCTTCATTACAGAAAAAAGAAAAGAGGGTGATAAAACCATAAAATAAAAATGAGAGGCCCCAAAAAAGATAAAAATGCGTTTTGAATCGGTTTCTTGAATTCCAGGTAATTATAAAAATACCCCATGATACCGACACAATAAAAATGTCTATGAGGCTATGCGACAATAAGTCACTATAATAACTACAGGCATATATCAACAAAAGTGTTGCCAGAAAAGTCATGATTGGTATCTGAGTCATGAAAGGGGGCCAGATATTTTTTGTACAATGATATAGAGCTGTTTTTCCAGGAAAGGTATTAAGGCTTCAATGCGGTTAATATTGCCTTTTTTGGATGCCATTTCTATTTGCTCGGCCAATTTAGTCAATGGCTTTGAAAAAATACTCTTCGCGTTCCCCTTAATTGTATGCGCCCGAATATCAATGGCAAAAATATCTCCCAGTTCTGTCGCTTCCTTTAGTTTTTCAAGTGTTAAGAGCGTATTTTGTTTGAATAGCTCGATGGTTTTCTGAACCATGCTTAGATCATTTTTCATATATGATTTCATTTGCTCGATATCAAACAATTTTTCTGTATTATCCGAATAGACGTTGGCCGGAACGTGCTGGTCTTTTCCAAGCAACGTTCTTTTCATAATATCCTTAAATTGATCAAAATTAATGGGTTTACTCAAAAAATCATTCATACCAGCATCAAGACAAATTTTTTTATGGATATGCATGGCATTGGCTGACATGGCAATGATCGGAAGCTTTGGAAAATAGACATCTGAGGTCGGATCTCTAATAATTTTTGTGGTAGCCACACCATCCAATTCCGGCATTAATAAATCCATCAAAATCATATCGCAGGAACTTTGCTTAAGAAATTCAATCGCTTGCATCCCATCATGGGCTTTTGACACCTGAAAGTTTTCGTTTTTAAGAATATTTTCAATAATTTGCATGTTTACCTGGTCATCTTCTACAATTAGGATATGAATTTGTGAAGACTCTTTGGTGTCCACTTCTGTATCATCAGGTCGTTCAGTGGCTCTGGATTGGTTGTTTTGTGAATAATCCAATAGGTGCCGGTAGAAATCTGTAAAGGTAATGGGTTTGATTAAATGGTCAGAAAACACTTCTAAAATGATCGCTTTTGTATCCAGTGGTGACAGCAAGGCAATCATTCGGGAGGTGATTGAAGGTTGACTGTTTTCTAAAAATTGCCAAAACATAGTTTTATCATCAACGAACAAATAAGGATCAACAATGCAAAATTCATAGGGATGTTTTTTGCTCTCTGCTTGCTTGAGCATTGAGATGCCATTTTTTGCAGAATCTGATTCATCCATTGCAATATTCAAAAGAGAACAATATTCTCGCAAAAGTTTTCGTCTGTTGTTATAAGGTTCAATAATCAAAACCCGGCAGTTTTTTAAATTGAGATCGTAGGGGGCAATATCGACGCTTTCTTGTTGTTGAAAAGGCAGGCTGACCCAAAACGTACTTCCTTTTTTATACTGACTTTCAAAACCAATATCACCGCCCATCAGTTGAACAATTTTTTTTGAGATAGTCAATCCCAGGCCTGTGCCAGTTGATTTTTTCAACATGCTGTCCCCAATTTGAGAAAAGGGCTTAAAAAGCATATCTTTTTTATCTTCGGAAATTCCAATACCGGTATCCTTAATTTCAAACCGAATAACTGCTTCACAACCTGTCATTTTTTTCAAAGATGTGGTTAACACAATTTCCCCAGAATCTGTAAATTTAATGGCATTACTGAGCAGGTTCAGCAGAATTTGATTCACTCGGACTGCGTCACCATAGAGATAGGGTGGAACCTTTGAAGAATAAATGGATGCAAACTCCAGTTTTTTTTCATAAATGCGCGACGATAAAATTTTGACCACATTGTCAATCACAGTTCTGAGATCAAAGGCTTCATTAACTAAATCCAATTTTCCGGCTTCAATTTTTGATAGATCAAGAATATCATTAATGATAACCATTAAAGCTTCACTGCTGGCAACAATTGTTTTGGCATATTCTTGTTGCATAGGGCTCAGTTCGGTTTTCAAAAGTATTTTCGACATTCCAACAATGCCATTCATAGGGGTTCTGATTTCATGGCTCATGTTCGCTAAAAATTGATCTTTGATCTTGCTTAATTCTTCGGCTTGCTTTTTTGCTTCAAGTAATTCCTTTGTTCTTACTTCCACTTTTTGCTCAAGGCGAATATTCATTAATTTTTCATCAGAGATATCCATGATAGAACAGAATATTTCCTGTTTTCGGTCTTTATTGATATCGTGCAGCCAAAAATTCAACCTGACCCAAATAAGGGATTTCATACCTGTGATCACTTGAATTTCACAAGATTGGGGTTGTCTTTGGGTTAACAATTGTTGAAGGCACTTATCATAAGTAATGAAATCACTTGCAGGAATAAATGATTGAAACCGAAGCATTTTCAGATGTTCGATTTCCCCATTTAGAATGTTTGCAGCATTTAAATTGATATTGTGGATAAATCCTTTAGTATTCAATGTCATATAACCAATGGGGGCATATTGGAAAAGTTCATTATAATATCTGCGGTTCAACTCCAATTCATCCTGAGTTTCTTTTAAAACCTCATTTTGTAAATCAAGCTCTGTATAGGAGATTTCTAATTGCTCAATCAGTTTTAGAATATCTTTTTCTCCATTTAAACGCTCTTTCATGTCTGTCTGATTGATTAGATCTTCAGCTTTTTTACGAAGCTGCTGATATTTTTTATAAAATTCAGTTCTATCGTTCATAATAGTTCAATTAATTTAATCTTTTTGGAATTTGATAAAGTACTTGTTGCAATTTTTCCTTGCTTACCGGTTTGCTGATATAATCATTCATGGATGCATTTAAGCATTTTTCTCTATAACCACTAAGAGCATGTGCGGTTAATGCAATAATATAAATATTTTTGTTTTGTTCTCCTGCAAGACCATCTCGAATTTTCTGAGTGGTTTCAAAGCCATTGAGTCCTGGCATTTCAATATCTAAAAAAACCACATCAAACATGTCTTTTTTCATCTTTTCAATTGCTGCTTCACCATTGTTTGCAACAGTTACTGAATAGCCTAAGTTGTTAAGATATAATGTCCCTACCATCCGATTGGTTTCTATATCTTCAACCAATAAAACTTTGCTTATTTTATTTGAATCTGAAGTCGCCTTAGGATGGGCATTTTTAGGCTGTTCACCTTCCACTTTAGAACTTGTCGCAGAAAGGAGTTGAATCGTAAATGTAAACTCACTGCCAACCCCCGGTTTACTTTTCACAGAAACTGTTCCGCCCATCAATTCACAAAGTTGCTTGCTAATGGCCAGGCCCAGGCCCGTACCCTCATATTTTCGTGTGAGGGAACCATCACTTTGGCTAAAACTGTCAAAAATTTTTTCAAAATCAGCTTCAGGAATACCAACGCCAGAATCAACAATTCTAAAAGATATCAATATATTATTATCCCTGTTGTCATTCTCCAGCAGGGATACATGCATAGAAACCTGTCCCTGATCTGTAAATTTTATGGCATTTCCAACGATATTCGTCAATATTTGCCTGATTCGGTCAGGATCTCCTTTTACGTGTTGAGGAACATCTGGATGGATATCCAGTTCAAGTCTTAATTCTTTTGCCTTGGCATGAATATTCATTGCTTTACGAAAAGAATGGAGCAATTGATGCATGTCAAAGGCTGTTTCTATCAGAGTCAATTTTTGGGCTTCAATTTTTGAAAAATCGAGAATATCATCAATGACAGTCAATAAATTTTGGGCAGACTCCTTTGCAGTTTGAATATATTCTTTTTGCTCACCATCCAGCTCAGTGAATGAGAATAGAATATCAAGCATGCCCATGATTGCGTTCATGGGGGTTCTGATTTCATGGCTCATGTTGGCGAGAAATTGACTTTTCGCTTTAGAAGCAATTTCTGCTTTTTGTGCCAGAATATTTACTTTTTCAATTGTATTCACAAGATCTTGTTGTAAAGAACGATGTTCTGTAATATCCAGCATTGCTCCGATTAAACCGGATAATTCTTTTTGAGCATGGTTCGATGATGCCAACTTTAACATAATATTCCGATTCGTGCCATCAGAATGTTGAAAAATAATTTCTTGACTCATAATGATCGCTTCTTGTTCCTGATACCTTTTTACCAGATTGGTATGTTTTTCAGAATCTGTAAATAATATCTCTGAAATTTTGGATCGTTTGATTTGTATATCATCCAACCCTGAGTAATTTGCAAAACATTGATTATAACCAATCACAGTCCCATATATATCCGTATAAAAAACTGGAAGCGGAATCGTATTAATCAAGTCTTGAAGAAACTTATTTTGATTTTTTAGAGAATTTTCCATTATTTTTTTTAAGGTGATATCTTCCTTCACAGCAACAAAGTTGGCAATAACACCTTCTTCATTTTTGACTGGCGAAATGGAGGCTTGTTCCCAGTATATGTCGCCACTTTTCTTTTTATTACATAGCTCGCCATACCACTCCTTTCCAGCTAACAACCTGTCCCACATGTTTTTATAAAACGAGCTGGTTTGGTTTCCTGAACTTAAAAAATTTGGATTTTTTCCAATCACTTCTTTAGCAGAATAACCGGTTATAGAGGTAAAACGTTTGTTTACATACTCAATCCTTCCAGAGATGTCTGTGATCATGATGGATAAAGGGCTTTGTTCTACCGCAATATTATATTTTCGATTTGTATGAATTAAATTCATTTCTATTTGCTTTTCTCTTGTAATATCAAGCAATGTACATAGGATTTGTTGTCCTTTATCAGGATGATTCACCATTTTAAAAGACATTTTCGCCCAAAAATAACAATTGTTTTTTCTTTTTAAAATAATTTCAGCCGTTTGTTCTGATGCAGTACTTTTTAACAAAGACATACACTCTTTAAATGATACAAAACTATCCGCTGGAATATAACTTTGAAAACGTTGGTTGATCATTATCTTTTGGGAATAACCAAAGTATTCTAATGCCACACCATTTATATCTATTATGTGACCTTCTTCAGATAAAATGAGATATCCCACCGGTGCATGATAGAATATATCCGATAAGTATTGATGTGTTTTTTCCAGTTGATCTCGACTTTTGATCAGCTCTTCATTTTGAATTTCCAACTCTACCTGGTGAATACGCAAATTTTCAATGACTTTTTGCATATCTGTATCAATATTGTGACCATTCTGATTTTTTTCAAGGTCATAGGCTTCTTTTTTGATCTGATCAAGTTTTTTCATTTGTTACTCCTTTTAAAACAGAACTTTTTTCAGTTCATCAACAACAACATTCATATCAAAGGGTTTTGTTATATAACCCGCTGCACCAATTTGATACGCTTTTTGAATATCCGCTTCATTTTCCAAAACTGAAAAAATATAAACAGGAATATGTTTAATTTGTTCGTCTTCCTTTATCATGGTTAAAATATCAAACCCATTTTCATCGGGCATGAAAATGTCTAAAAGAATGATATCTGGTTGCTTTTTTATTGCGATTTGCATACCAGCTTGACCATTTTCTGCCATCATCGAATGAATGTGGTTTTTTTTTAATAATGATTCTAAAACAAGCCGGTTGACATCATCATCATCAATAATGAGTATAACAGGATTCTGCTTAAGTGTTTGCATGATTTGCTCCTCTTTAAATCGTATCTTTTTTTAATGAGCGTCTTTGTGATGGGCAATCGTTTCAAAAACAAAAACAATACCATCTATGTTATTATTTCGATCAAAGAAAGGATTTCCAAAAATACTCATAACAAGGATTTGATTCGATTTCAGATGCATTTTAACCAGGTATTTTTCGAGTGATTTTTTTAGGAAAAGAACTTTCTGAACAGGCGTGTTTTCTTTGGTAAGGGGGGTATCATTAATATCAGTAATTTTTTCATAAATCGTATTCATGGTGGAAAGAAGATACTCATCTCTGGATATGGAAAACAGGGTTTCAGCAGCCTGGTTAATTTCACGAATACTGCCTGTATTGTCTGTAACAATGGTTGGTTTGGGGTTTATTGCAATTAATGTTCTGAAATATTCATTTTGAGTTTCAATTTTCACATATGATTCTTTTTCTTTGGTGATATCAACCATTGTCATGACAACACCATTAATATCATTACGTTCATCTTTATAGGGAAGAATTTTAAGCAAATACCATTTTCCAGCAGATCCCTTAACAGTTCGTTCAATCACTTTGTCTTGATTAATGACATGAGGTGCATTTTCAGACAGTTGCATGAGTATAGGAGATGAAAACACAGATATGGGACGTCCAATGTCTTGCAAAAACAGATTGACTTCTCGCGTCATCGCAGGTGTAAATTTACGAATACATAAATTTTTGTCGAGAAAGATACTGCCAACATCAATGCTATTAATTAAATTGCTTAAATCATTATTGGTTTCATCAAGCTCTGTGACTTTTTCCTGATACTCTGCATTGACAGTGTTCAATTCTTCATTTACCGAATTCAGTTCTTCATTGGTACTTTGCAGCTCCTCATTTGACGAAAGCAACTCTTCATTTGTAGATTGAAGTTCCTCATTGGAACTGTGTAACTCCTCAATGGTTGCCTGAAGATTTTCTCGTGTGTACTGGATTTCTTTTTCCAGATCTTTAATATGCGCTTCAGTATTAACTTTTACATCAAGTTCATGAATATCAGGGAGTTGAGTCATGTGGTTCTCTTTAAAAACAATCAGCACATGTTTGTCAATTTCTTGAGAAAAATTGATCGGGGAAAGGTTTATATCCAAAGAAATGCGTTGATCACCTTCCTCGACAATAAAATCGCGATAGATCATTCGTTTCTTTTCATTGATCACTTTCCGAATACCTGTAGACAATACCAAGGATAAATTTGGATGCACCAGTTTATTGATATTCCAGCTGGCTTTTCCCACAGGAAATTTTAAAAATTTTTCGGGCGAACCAAAGGTTTCAATAATCAATCCGGCTGCATCGACAACAACGCTCAACTGACAAATTTCATTAATTATATTTTGATAGTACGTTTCTAGTTGCTCTTTTTGTCGAGAAGAAAAGGTTGGATTGTCAGCTTGATTGGCCTGTCGAATTCTTCCAGAAAAAAGTTTATCAGAATAATTTGTTTTTAAAGGCGGCATGCCATGGCCATCATGCCTAAAAATTTTTATTCGGCTATCCATGGGAATAAAATGCCTTGACAATGTACCAACAGTTTCACTTGTGCCTAAAAAGAGAAAGCCCTTATCTTTTAGGGCAAAGTGGAAAATATCCATAATATTTTTTTGAAGATTGTTCTGAAGATAAATCAGCAAATTTCTACATGTTATTAAATCCAGTTTGGTAAAAGGGGGGTCTTTGAATATATTCTGTCGTGCAAAAATAACTTGTTCACGAATAAACGTTTTCACTTTGTATTCTGTCTTGATTTTAGAAAAATATTCTTCAATTATTTCGGAACCTAAATCATTAACAATGCCTTCAGGATATACACCATTGGCTGCTTTTTCCAATGCGTGTTGGTCAATATCAGTTGCAAAAACTGTAATTTTATGCGGCAGGCCATAGGTTTCTTTATATCTGTTCAAGAGCATAACAATGGTGTACGCTTCCTCGCCGGTTGATGTTCCCGCCACCCAGGCGCGAATTCTCTTTTCATCTTTCGTGTTTTCAAAAATTTTTGGAATAATTTCTTCATTCAAAAAGTTAAATTCATCTTTATCTCTGAAAAATCGAGTCACCCCCACCAATAAATCTCTATACAACAAATCAATTTCACTATTATTTTCATATAAAAAATGAAGATAGTCACGTATTGAGTCTGCTTGAGCAATACCCATTCGACGTTCTATTCTGCGGATAACAGTATTGGGTTTATAGTAGGTAAAGTCAACATCAGTTCGGTTTCTAAGCAATGCCAGTATTTTGTTAAGATCTGTATCTTCAGGGCTCAATGAAAAAAGATTTTCACCATTTTTTGAAATATAGGGATGCTTGACATAGTTCATAATCAGATCAGGCATATTTTCTGGAGGACAAATATAATCCACCATTCCAGTTGCAATTGCACTGCGGGGCATTCCATCAAATTGCGCAGATTCGATATTCTGAACCATTACCATCCCCCCCCCTTTTTTAATGGCCTTTAGACCAATCGAGCCATCACTGCCTGTACCGGAAAGGATCACACCAATGGAACGTGGGCCGATATCTTCAGCAAGAGACAGAAAAAAGACATCAATAGGCAGGTTTACACCACGTTCTTTCTCAAATTGTTTCAAAAGTAATTTGTTTTTAAAAAACGATAAAAAATTTTTGGGAGGGATCAAATATACTTTATTTGCCTCAATGGTCATGCCATCAATGACCTGAGTGATATCCATTTCAGTATGCCTGGCAAGCAAAGTATCCATCATGCTTTTATGATCTGGAGACAAATGTTGAATAATAACAAATGCCATATTTGTATCAGAGGGGATATGACTAAAAAATGTTGTTAACGCCTCCAGACCACCTGCCGATGCCCCGATACCTACAATATAGTCTGGCTTGTTTTGGTCTTTATTTTCTGATCGTTCTTGTTTCATACAAGATCCTTTTTTTCTAAATAATTGTTAATAATTGATTGTATAGTTTATTTGAATTAAAAACTCAAGGAAAACAATTTGAGTGTAACCCAAAATGCAGGTCAAACCGAAACCAAGCCTATGAGCAAAATAATGGAGGCGAACCTTATGTTCGCCCTCCAAACAATAACCGGCATAAAACCTATGCCTGTAAATGTATGGGTTTTGGTCATTGGTTCGTTTCTGGTTATTGTTCGGAAGGCGAACATAAGTTTCCACCCTACATTGTTTTTGCTCATAGGGTTGGTTTCGGTTTGACCTGCAATTTGGGTTACACTCAAACAATTTAATTCAAGAAAAACAGTCTAATATTTTAGGCAGAGGTGCATTCGGGCGCATTCTGTGAGAAGCCCTTAGGAAAGCTCTGAAAATAAGTTTCACATTATTCAATATTTGTTGATTCGTTTCTAAACCATGATTACACTGAAGAAGATGAATAAGATGAATTTAGAGTGTCTTTATTTCATCTTCTTCAGTGTAATCATGGTTCAAAAAAAGAATAACAGAATGCCCTTTGGGCAATTTTTTTATTTTGTAATCGAAAAATATCCCCTCCATTGACTTTCATCAATCCAAAAAAAAGCATCATCAGATCCACGTTTCGCACTTTTGGATTGTACCTTCCATTTTTTTTCTGGTATATACTTAAACAAATGTTTAGGAAAGCTCTGAAAATAAGTTCCCTATTTATAATGTTTGACTGTTCAAGAATTAAATATCAAACATATACGTAGCCAACAGTTCATTCTTTTTTTGAACCATGCTTACACTGAATAAGATGAATTTAAAGTGTCTTTATTTCATCTTACTCATCTTATTCAGTGTAATCATGGTTCAGAAACGAATCAACAAATATTGAATAATGAGGAACTTATTTTCCAAGCTTTCCTTAATAAAAACATATAAAGATTGAATGAATATTTCTATTTTTACGTCGTGCTTGCTGCAATTAAGATCTGGTTTTCTTCAAAGCCAGATACCATCAAGCAAATTGTGCATAATTTAAAGGCAGGCGGCACAGGATTAAACCTGACAGCCCCTAAGTAAAGGAGATTGATGATGAAAACAATAGTGAATTTTTTATGTATCATGGGATTATTTTTTTCCGGTATTCATAGTGTGTTGGCTGAGATGGGCCATATGACGACTTTGGATACGCGAGTAAGTTCAGAGACTTTTACTGCAAGTGCAATCGCCGGTGCAGTCAATGTTGATGGAAAGAATTATCAACAAATAGGCATAAGGGCAGAATTTCCGATTGGGAAACTTGGCCTGGGAATCGACTGTCAAATATTATTAGATGACCAGGGTAATGTCAGAAAAGAAGACTGGGATGAAGTTGCAGATTATTTGAATTTACTTTATTATATTCGTTGGGCCCATAAAGGTGACCCTTTTTATATAAAAATTGGTGGATTAGATTTCAGTTCCCTGGGTTATGCTATTATATTAAATGGATATACGAACATGATTGAATATCCGACCTACAAACGAATTGGTATGGAAATGTCATTTGAAACCGAAAAACTGGGCGGAGAACTATTTATAAATGACTACAAAGAGTTAATTGCAGATAAACCAGGCGTTTTGATCGGTGCGCGACTAACGTATAAACTCATTGGTGATCTGAAGATAGGTGTTTCTGTGGTGAAAGATTTTAATGAATTTAATGGCCTTCGCGATACAGATGGTGATGACGTCCCTGATGAAATTGACTATGATATGGATAATGCAGAAGTCGCCACAGAAATTGATTACTATACAACGATCAAAAATGCAAAACCTGATACCATCGAATTGATGATAAGAGATGGACTGATTGATCCAACAACCAGAGCCGAGTTACAAACCTACTTTAATGAAAAATTATCAACATCAACAGTATTTGGCGCAGATATCAGTTATCCGCTTTTAAAAGGAGATCGACTGGCATTAGATATCTATGGGCAAGCAGCGAAAATTAAAGATTATGGATGGGGGTTTTCTGCGCCTGGATTACGTCTTATAATTGGTCCTTTTAAATTTGTAGCAGAGTATAGATATTCAAACGATGAATTCTTATTTGGTTATTATAACAGTACTTATGAACTTGAAAGGGCCATGTTTATCAAGAAAGAAGATAACTCCTGGGAGGTCTTGACCAAAGAAATGACACTTAAAACTGTTGAGAAAATGGATGGATATCTTGTAGGGGCTGGTGCGAACATATTTAATATCGTTGAAATGAATGCCAACTATCAGGATTTAAAGGGAAACAACGATAGAAATCGATCTATTTATGGTGAAATCAAATTAAATAAAAATGTTGTTCCCAAAATTTCAACAGCAAAAGCCTATTATTACCAAAACAATGTTGAAGATTTTTCTGAATGGAAAACGCCTAGCACGGTCATGGGCTATATCATTGGCTTTGGGCTCACCCCAGGAGCATCAGTGAATTTTAACTTCAGGTATACTTTTGAAGATAAAAATGGTGATGGTAAAATACTTGGCAAAGATGAAACAATCAAATCTGTAGGAATAGGAACCACAGTCATTTTTTAATCAAACGCTTGAAAAGGGTAGGCGCATCTGAATTATTAACTTACTTTATTGGATTTAATAATAAACAATAGTCTCTCACTTTTACCCGAATACGTGACGTACATTCAGCCAATCTTTGGTATTGAAATGCTAAAGCCCAAATAGCTTTCACTCAATAAGCGAGTGATTTGCATAGGCGCAATGTTGATTTGTTTTTTTCCGGATATCTTCATTTAACTCATTTGAGATGAAATAAAGACACGCTAAATTCATCTTAGGAAAGCTCTGAAAATAAGTTTCCCATTTATAATGTTTGACTGTTCAATAATCAACATCAAGCATATGCGTAGCTAACAGTTCATTCTTTTTTTTGAACCATGATTACACTGAAGAAGATGAATAAGATGAATTTAAAGTGTCTTTATATCATCTTATTCATCTTCTTCAGTGTAATCATGGTTCAGAAACGAATCAACAAATATTGATAATAAGGAACTTTGGCACTGGCGATCAAGGAACTAAAATTAGCTCCGAAGGTTATATCTCAAATTGTTGATGTATCATTCATTTTGAGAAGTTCGGATATAGCCCTCAATATGATGAGGAACCTAAGTTTTCGGGTAGATAAAAATATTAAGAGAATATTGGGGGCGCATCTTAATTATTTACTGTTTAAAGATGCAACAAAAGGCGAGGCGATGATTGCGGTTGAAAATATAACTCATTTCAACCGTTGGTTTCCATGAAGTGTATTCCAACTAAGGATGCGCAATAACAATCAAAGCCCTTGAATGCTCAAAAACAAACGTCAAACATCTCGTCATGTTTTCTGGATCTAAGGTGCCGAAACTTTCATCCAAAAGGATCAGATCCGCATTTTGTAATAATGCGCGTGCAATAAATAACCGACTTCGCTCTCCATGGGAAAGCTGCCATCCGCCTTCACCGACCATCTGAAGGAAACCTGCTGGCATTCGATTCAGTAGATGATCCAGTCCAAGCGCTTTGCAAATTGTTAATGCTTCTTCAATATCTTTGTTTAATGGTGGCCATCTTCGACTCATTAAAACGTTAAAAGCAAAGGTTTCAGTCAGAACATGGTTTTCATGGAACTGCGGTGCGATAACAACACGCCTGCGCCATAAATTTTTGCCAACACGTTTTAAATCAAATCCCCACAATAAAAGTTCACCAACGTCTGATTGCCGCAATGCGGATAAAAGGGCTGACAATGTTGATTTTCCACTTCCTGAGGGGCCTTCGATAAGTATCCGATCATGCCTGTCTATCTGTTGTGTGAATGGTTTCAATACAAGGGGTAACTCTTTTTGATACCTGAAAGCCAGGTTATTGATACTCATGAGTGGATATCTTTCAGAAGCTGATGCTTTATCGAGGGTAAATGGCATCATAAATTCATTTTTATTTTCACTTTGATTGATTCTTTCTGCTGTGTTTAATAATGGTTTTAAGTTTTCCCAGGCTGCCAATACCTGAATGGTTCTGATCACAGATATTGAAAATTGTGTAAATGCTTGCGCAGCAAGAAGTGTTCCCCCAACGCCCATAGCCATGACACCAATACCAGTAGAGTTTGTCAGAAAGGCATACAATAAAACTGGAAGGCTAAAAACCACCCATGCCTGTCCAACAATACCCTGGATAATGGTTCCCATGTCATCCAACTTTTTAGAAAGTTCAGTATAGTTGAAAAGAATATTTTCTTCTTCAGTATGCCATTTTAAAGGGTTTTCCTGTACCAATCGGGTGCGATAACCGACCATGCTTTCAACCATGTCATTGGTCATATTTCTGTACTCGTTTATCCATTGTTGTGCTTTCCTGTAATATTTAAGACATACCAGGGCTGCGAATGCGATCCAGACAAGTAAAAGAAATGCATGAATGAATCCACCTGCGCCGAAAAAAAGAATCCAAAACGCGAAAAGCAACTCAATAACTGCAACAACAGAAAGCATGCCGCCTTCCATGGCAAGAGATCCAAATGACTCAGCTTCCATAATCGTTCCTAAAAACTGGCCAGATCCTTGATGGCGCACCTCTTCAGGTTCCAGTTGCAAAATGCCATGAAGCAATCGTTGCTTGAATAGGCTTCCGATACTCAGTGCAAAAACGTTTTGTGACCATTTATCCAATACCTGGAACGGAATCATACATATTAACAATAACGCCCATGCAATCATTGCATGACGTTCAAAGTGACCTACTGTCGCTTGCCTTGCAATTACCCACCATGAAAGAATCAACAATAAGTGTCCGATGCAATGTGCGGACAGAATGGATAAAAACTGAAAAGAAATTCCGGCATGGCATATTTGTTGTTTAAAATCTGCGCCTGCTGATAGACGCAACAACCAGATGCCATCGATTATTTTATCACTGAGCTGCTCGCGTATAATAGCTGATTGTGCGATATAACGTCGGTCTTCTGGAATATTTGCCTCATCGAGAATTGTTTGAACAGGGGGTAAAATTTCTTTTTCAAGGGAATCTGTCAAAGCATTTCGGACAATATCAATATCAATCGTAGCATGCTCAAAGTTTGGCTGAATGACCTTCACTTTTTGTTTCCCGCCTTTTAGAACGGCTAAAAATCCTGAAAAATCATTTGCTTTTATGTGGATTATGGATGGTGCTGCAAAGTATAGCTTTTTTTCCAAATCTGCGTATGTAGATTCCACTTGCATCGTATCTATTTTTAAACGATTTGAAGCAAATTCCATCCATCGATCAATGGTTTGGTTTTCCAGTATGTTATCATTTATTGGTAGACTGGGAAGTTTTTCCGGGTTCACTGTCAAACCCGCTTTTTGGGCAAGAATCTCCATCGCTATATTGAGTTTATAAGCAGGCCATATTGACGACTGGAGTAACTGTTTTTGTAAAGATTGCATCTATACCAGTTCTCCTTTTTTCAATAGCCATCGTTTCCAGCGATCTTTTTTCCATAAGTCTTTATGAAGGTTTTGCTCTGCTTCATACAATGATCGATATCTGGAGGTTGATATTTTCATCAGCTGCCCTGGATTGTCATTTTCAATAATTTTCGCATTTTCAACAACAAGTACCCTGTCAAAGGACAAGGCTTCAGCAATATCATGAGAGATAAAAAGTAATGTCGCATTTTTCCAATGATTTCTGGCTTTCTTCAGTAATTCCTGTCGCGCATCTCTATCAAGTCCTCGAAATGGCTCATCGAGAATCGCCATGCGGATGTTAGAACGTGACATCGCTCTTCCAAGTCTTACGCGTTGGCCCTCACCACCTGATAAGAGTCCCCCATTTTCTCCTAAAACTGTATTCATGCCATGTGGTAGATGGTTTACAATTTCATTCAATTTTGCGTCTTCCATAAGCATTTCAGAAGGAAAATCGATATCATTTCCATAACATAGATTGTATGTCATCGAACGATTCCAAAGTTGAATGGATGGATCTAACCATGCTGTATCTCTTCGAAGCGATTTTAAGTGTTCACCCTGTAAAAGTTGATTATCTACCAGAATTGTTCCGGAAAATGGCCGATGAAACCCCAGTAACAATCCTACTAAGCTTGACTTTCCTGCACCGGAAGGGCCAACAATGGCAATATGTTCTCCTTGGGAAATCTTTAAGTCAATATCTTTTAAAATGATATGGCCACCCGCATAAACACTGACGTTATTCATTTCGACACGAACGCGACTATCTGCAAGTTCTGAATTAACAGTCGCTTCAGAATCACGATTTTCCAACTGCCCGCCCTGATCACTGTCGTACCATAAGTCTGTGTCTTCCTTACTGTGGATTATTTCAAGTAATCGAAGCAATCTGTTGCGTTGAATCGGATACTGCTGGAGCATATTGGTTAGATTTTCAATCAGCACTGGCAGTTTCATGATCCAGTAGATCAACAGCAAAACACCGCTTGCTTCTCCGCTATATTTGACATATTGAAAAACAATCTGGATAGCAAAGACAATAATGATGATGAATTCAATTGTCCAAATGACAAGGTGTGTTCTAAAAAATATTCGACCCGCATTCCGCCATTTTACCTGAAGTACTTCATGTTCATTTTGGACAGCTTTTTCTGCACAATGTGTTCGAACAGGTATCAATCCAAGCAGAGCATCCAGGTAAAATCGATTCATGGCACCGATATGGGTTCGAAAACTCATGTCTTTTTCTTTGAGTATGGGTTGTGTGAAAAAAGAAATACTAAGTATAAGCGTAATCACAAAAATTGTAATACCTGCATTGGCAGGCCAAATCCAGATGATACCAACAGTGGTAAGAAGAATTTCAAATATTGTTTTAAAGTAATTTGCTCCGAGATAAGGCAACTCCCTCAGTTGTCGAATTTCATGAACACGCTGTGCCATGTCTGAGGTCAGACGACTGTGAAAGTAACGATCTCCAAGGCGCGGCATTTTTCTTAAAATGGCAAGCCTGAGATGAATTTCAAACCAGCGTCCCATATATAGTAAAAAAGCAATGGCTGAAAATATCAATAAAAATCGAATGCAAAAAAAGAAATAAACCGATTGTGCAAATTGCATCTGGCTGTTTAAAAGATCGGATAAATAATGAAAGTCAATTAAACCTTTTAATAAAAAAGCTTCAAGAAAAATGCCGAGGGTTGTCAATGTCATTGTTGCAATCAAGGTTGAAATAGCAAAAGACCCATTCATCATTGTCAGACGATAGATTTCAGCCTCTTCAGAGGGTTCTGGATCTTGCAGTCTTGATAATTCAGTTGTTGGACTTGAAGGACTGTCTTCATCGGGCAATGTATCGTCAAACTCAGATGATACACCATCGACACTGATCAATACAGCACCATTAATGTGAGCTTGATTATCATTGAAATGGATTGACCAATATGAAGAAGGTATCGTTGCGTATAGATTCTCTGGAGAAGCTTCTGAAGCTTGAACAAAAAAGTGTTCCAGTACTTTTTCAGCTTCGTTTCCAGGCTCAATCCCCTTATTATCTAACAAAGCGCTTGTGATGCGTGTTGCAGCATCCAATGCTGCGGTTACCTGCCAATTTGTATTGTCTATTGCTCTTTCAATTAAATGTTCAACAAGCTGATTATTTAGTTCCATTCTTGAAAGTCGAAATTGAAGTGGTGATATAAAATCGTCTGAAGTTATCCATTCGTATGCAAAATCATCCGCCACAGGTAAGGAATGGATGTATAAGCGATTGAGAAGGTTTTTTTGTGGCCACCAGGAGCGTCCGGTTGATGGGTCCATTACTTGAACAAATTGTCCAACTGTGCGCCAGGCAACCACAAAATGTGTCAATCCATTGGGCAGTCTGATCACGACAAGTGCAGGCAAGGCATCTGTCTGCGTTAGCAGTAGATGATCAGCTGGAACGATGAGTTGAATGGCATCGAGCCCCAAATCACATGCAATATCTTCAATGGTATCGATGGAAGTCCCATCAACATCGGTCTGACAAGCTTCTCTAAGGCGACCATAATTAATTGCAACCCCATATCCTTCTAGCAAGGCTTTTAATGATGCCGGTCCACAATCCATCATCGATGTTTGTATAATTTCTGGTACAAAAAATCGTCTTTTATTTGGTGTGGGTGTAAATATCTTCATTTGTAAACGTTTCGAGGTCCTGAAGTAACTTTTGGTGTATCAATCCCTAATCCAGATGCGCGGAATAATATTGTTGCCGGTGACAAGCTAATTGTATTGATATTGACTTTCTCAGCTTTTGAACCCTTGAAAGGTGAAGGTGTGTGCATTGTCAATTTCGTTTGAGCTTTTAAAACAACCTGGCCTTCTTTCATATTACCCGGATTGCTTACTTGAGTGACTGTTGCAGGAATGTGCCTGTTGATGCCTTCAGAATTGCTAAAAGATACAAACGCTGGCTGTCCAGTTTTTATTTGTTTTAAATCATCGATTGGAAAAGTTGCAACAACTTGTTTTGTTATGTATGATTCAATATGTAACCTTTGATTTATTGTGTGTTTTGAGAATTGTTTTCTTATGGTTTCTTTGTCATTATGAAAAACTTTTTTACTCGTCTTGTAGATTTTGACAGAGGATAGGAAAAACCATTGAGACCATATCAAAGCAAAGATAATGGATGCAAACATGAGTGAAATCCAAAGATAAAAAGAAAAAGATCGTTGAAAGGCAATGATTTTTTTAAAGGGAATTGACATATCATAAAATTAAAATTTTGAAGCATGCAGAACATAACATATTGCTATAATTATGTTCTGCAAAAGTTATCTGAACGGGATGTTCTTTTGTATTAACTCATTCCGGCACTTTTATGGGACATATGCCCCAGCCTTTACTTGTGTTTTAACAGGAGTACGTTTTTTGTTCGTTTCTTTTTTCTTATTTTTCATATTATTTCACCTCCTTTCTATGGTCTATCTATAATAATTCATCAAAAAGTGTGTCTTTTCTGAAAGATTTATTGATATTTTTGCTTTATCAAACGAGTATCCTCAAGACACTCTAATTAAACACCAGGCATATGCGTACCAAACTGTTCATTCTGTTTTTTGAACCATGATTACACTGAAGAAGATGAATAAGATGAAAAAAACACTTTAAATTCATCTTATTCATCTTCTTCAGTGTA
>Ga0272440_1001175_pt1 | contig 21796 bp, 12 predicted proteins | sample SSMMMBAug17_FD_192440 | JGI IMG/M metagenome (GOLD analysis project Ga0272440, IMG submission 192440) | Marine sediment archaeal communities from Little Sippewissett salt marsh, Falmouth, MA, United States - SSM-MMB-Aug17 | ecosystem: Environmental > Aquatic > Marine > Wetlands > Sediment ...
AAATGTTATTTCAAATGTTATGGTTCAGGTTAGAGGTAAGCCCATTTCTAAAAAAGATATTTTCATGCTTATTGACAACAAACAAGATAATCCGCTTTCAACAATTCAGAATGTAGAAAAAGAACAGATTATCCAGGCATTGAAAGTATGTAATGGCAATAAAGTTCAAGCATCAAAATATCTTGGCATCTCAAGAGCCTCAATATATCGCAAAATAAAAGAATATCAGATTTAATCAATCTATTTAATGATATGAGACAGATTTAAAATCTGTCTCAATATGAGATAAGAATATTGCATGTAAATTCAAAAAGATATAACACAATAATATTTTAATGTCTCAAATTGAGACAGTTTTTCATTACATGTACATGACAATAGAAGTATAAGCTGTTGAATTTAATCAAATAATTAATTTTAATTTTTTTGGCATAATGATTGCTCTATCTCATATTCAAGATCAAAACGTTATCGTAAACGTTTAATTAAATTTAATTTATTTACCAAAAGGAGGTAGAGATGAAAAAATTATTTGTATTAACAACTTTGGCGATTTTTGTATGTGTTGGTGTTGCTATTGCCGATACGACAATTGGTGGAAATGTTGAAAATACCACCGAAACCGAACAAATGATCAATTTAGTTTTCGGTGATGGAAACAAAAGCACACTTGGAAGCATTGCGATTAAGGATTCCAATGTTGAAGGAAATGTTGAAAACAAACTGGAAAGCGATCTGGCAATTCAGTTGGTTTTTGGTGATGACAACACTGCTGTTACAGGCGCAATCAATCTTCAAAATTCAGAATTTGATGGAAATGTGGAAAACCATGCAAAATCTGACAATATGATTAATCTTGTTTTTGGAGATAAGAATACATCTGTCAGTGGGGGAATCCTTGTCGAGTAACAAATTTCATTCTAATCATATCACCGATTTTACTTGATCGGTGATATGATCTTTATTTTTAGAGTCTGCTTGATATAAACATAAAAGTGTGTGTTAATTTTATGATGATTAAGATCAGAAGGAAGGAAAAACAAATGCGTATAATATTCATGATATTGATTAGTTGTATGATATTAAATCAACTTTCTTCAATTTGCTTTTCAGATGATCTTTCTGATGATATACCTATAGATGAAAATGTTGAAGAATATTATCAAATTAAAAAAATCGATAAAAACAAACAGTTTGTTATTCTTAAATCAACATGCAATGCATCCGGTGAGAATACAGATTCATATATGACAAATGATTCTACATATAATAATCAAGGTGGTATCATTTTGACACCTGGATCTGAAGCAAATGGAGATATTATTCTGATATATAATGGAGATAATAACACAATGATTACAGGAGGTGATCGATGAAAAACAAAATTAATAACTATTGCTTGATAATACTTATTCTTTTTTCTTTTTTATCGTGTGCGAGATTTGATCCACGACCAGAAATGCTTGAGAATAATACGAAAAGACCTATTGAGCAAAAAACAAATATTGATGATGCATTAATACAGCTTGGAAGAATGACAAAAATATATAATACAAAAAACCTGGTCATTGTTTGTAATAACATTAATGACAAAACAGGTACATCTTTAGCCACAGGTGCAGAAATTCCCAGGGATATCACTTTAATCTCTAAAAATACGATTTCACGTGTCGGTGGAAATGTGTATTTAAGCGGCATCAGTCATAATCAAACAAAAACAAATATGTCTTTTCGTCCAACTGTTATATTGCAAGGCGGAATTACTGGTTTTGACAGAGGGCTTGAAACGAGAAGCGCTAATACTGATTTTTCTTTGAAAGCTCAGATAGTTAATAATGTAACAAACTTTATCCCTTCAAAATTTTTAGGTATTGGCGTTGAAAATGGTAAGAAAAGCAGTCAAGCCCTTATTGTGCTGGATTATTGCTTTATCGAATTGAAAAAAAACATTGGCCTCCCCGGTGTTAGCAATAAAATTGATGTTTATAAAGGAATTGATGAAACAGAGCTTGCATTTCATCTTGTTGGAGATACTTTTGGTTTTAAAGGCAATGTCAAGAAAATAGAAGGTCGTCATGAAGCAACTCGTCTTTTGGTCCAATTTTCAATCTTTCAAGTCATTGGTCGGTATTTGAATTTGCCATATTGGAATTTGTTAGATTGGTGTAAAGAAGATCGATTTGTGTTAAATAGTGTAAAAGAAAATTTTATCAATTTTGAACCCAAAAAAAAGATCTTGAAAATCCAAGAATTATTGTTTCTTCATGGTTATGATATTGATCTAACTGCAAAACTTGACAATCAAACAAAGGCTGCATTGATCAAACATACTCATAAAAAACAAATATCATTGGTTGAAGCTTATGAGTCTCTTTATTATCATTTGCCTGTTTCAGATGTCACCTTAAAAAGAAGAGAGACTTTTGTCGCGATGGTAAAAAACATGCTTGCAAAATCCAGAAAACAAAAAATCGTAAAAAAAGAAATCTCTTCAAAAATAAGGAACCATTTACAAAAATCAGAGCAATACTTGACCAGCGCCTTAAAATATTATATGAATGGAGATATTTATCTATCTATTAAATATGCAGATAAATTAATCGCCTTAAAAACGAATCAGGAACAAATGGCTGTCACATTGAAAAAGAATATTTTAATTGTAAAAGAACTGTATGATCAATCATTTAAAGCCTACTTTCAATCACATTGGCTGGAAGCAAAACGACTGTGGAAAAAAGTTATGGAAATAAACAGGCAAATCGTTGGTGGAGATGAGGGATTTTTTTACAAAGATGTTAACCCATATTATAAAAGATGTATTCATTTTCAAAATCAACACAAAGATATCCATCAGGATACACCGCAATATTCTTTATCGTATTGTATGCCCCATTGAGAACAGAAAAGGATGTAACGTTATGAGCGGAAAGTGCCTTTTTATAAGCTATGCGAAAGAGGATACTGAGAAGGCAAAACAGTTATTTAAGGATTTACAATCAGTCGGAAATCTGTTTCCCTGGTTAGATACTGAAACTCTAATACCAGGGCAGAATTGGAAGACAGAGATAGAAAAAGCAATTCAGAAATCTGATTTTTTCATTGCACTATTATCAAAACATTCTGTCTCAAAAAGAGGCGTTGTACAAAAAGAATTAAAAATTGCGATAGATCAAAAAGAAAACATTCCTGAAAAAGACATTTATATCGTGCCTGTTCGTATTGATGCATGTACAATTCCTGGGTTCTTAGCAGATATTCATTATATAGACCTTTTTCCTGATTATCAACAAGGGTTTAATCAAATCATGAATTCTATTAATGCGGTGCCAAATATTTTCAGTATTCAAAAGACAAATCAATTTAAGCAAAAGGATAAGTTTTCCTTGCTCCTCACTAACAATAAGATATGTCAACAAAAGTTTCAGCGCCTTGATATGATTAATCAATTAATTTATAATATTCAAAATAATACTTCAAATGTATATATTATAACAGGTCAACGAATGACAGGAAAAACAAGAATACTAAACCATATTAATGAAACATTTTTAAACGAATTGCCATCACAATATTTTAAGATTCCCTTGAATCTCTCTTTTAGAAGTCTTATCAATACTGTTTATTTTTCAGATTTTTTTTGTCAACAAATTGAAAGGGCTTATAATGATTTTATGGCAGAATACAAATATTATAAGTATTACATTGAATGGTCTACACCTTTCGTTGAAAATAGAAGTATTACCAATTTTTTTGAGACCTTTTGGGAAGAATTAAAAATGATTGCTGGTGAATCCCCTTTGTTAATAATGATTGACGACTTTGAAACAATATTTGACCTGAACGAAACATATTGTAATGAAGTTTTAACGTTTTTCAACAACTGGAAGAATATGTATGTGCCAACTACTTTTGTTTTATCAATTTGTGATAACCCTTCAAGACCTCCGATAAAAAAATATACTGAATATTTTTATAAATACACCCCATATAAAGTGAGTTGTTTCAAGAATGCCATACAGACGATCGTTTCGGCCTATCCAGATTATCAACTGTCCGAATCAATAATTAAGTATTTTGAACTATACTTTGATGGCCATCCGCGATTGGTTATTTTAATGTACGATCTTATTGAAGAATTTTTACATGAGGGAAAATGTATTACTGAGGAAATGTTTGAGATAATATTGAATCGAGCTTCCGACCTCGGTGATCTGGCCATTCAGGTATTATGGGATGATCTATCCAGAAATGAACAAATCGTTTTACAGTTAATTTCAGATAAGTATTCTCCTTTTTTCTCTCTAAATGAAATCATTTTTACAAAAGCTGATCTCATACAACCTTCAAGACGTAAAGATAAGAGCCCCCTTTCTCTTGATGATATAGTTATCGATTCAGGTTTGATGCAACTGAAAAAAAGAGAGTGGATCATACCAAAAGCTGATGAAACCTGGAAGGTTATTAAAAATGCGATAATCTTATACTGGCATTCATCAAAGGCAGGGATTGAGTAGATATGAACAGACATTTAAACATCATTCCAAAGGCAGGCGCGCCAATAGAAAAGCCGGATCATTTTATTGGGAGAGATGATATTATTTATCATCTGAAAAATAATACTCAAAATATTTCTATTCTTGGGGAAAGGCGCATGGGAAAAACTTCTCTGCTTCTATATTTTTCCAACCTAAAAATCTATAAAAAATTGACAGGTTCTAATCATCAAATTCCTGTTTTTTTCGATTTTCAAGGGATGGCCACAGATTCAAAAGAAACTGTCTATCGCAAATTAATGAATGCGGTTATTGATAGTATAGAAAATGCTCATTCTAAAGGTAAAATACTTGCAAAAGACTTTTATAATCGATTTGACAGCTGTATCAAGAATAGAAAAATGAGCAGAAAAGAAGCTTTTCTTGATACACTTTCACTAATTGCCCGCTATGCAATAATTATTCATTTTTTCTTTGATGAATTTGAACAGACCGCAATTAATCCTGAATTAGGAGATCCCTTTTATTCCACATTAAGAGCATTGTATAAACCAGGTAAACTTCTTTTTACAATTGCCACTCGAATATCACTTTCTGAGCTGGAAACAAAAAATACAAAATATAGTTCACCATTTTTTAACATATTTACAAAATTACAATTATACCCTTTTTCTGAAAATGATATCAAAAAAATGATTGCATTATATTTTAAAACATCACAAATAATCGAAGATTTAAACAGTTGTTTACCCACTCTAAGAGATTTGACAGGCTATCATCCTTTTTTGTTTCAAACACTGTGTTATCATATTGCCCAATCATTCAAAAACGATTCATATGTTTCTATTCAACAATCAATAGATTTGGCAATGGAAAGCTTTGAAAATGATATTATTGATCATTTTGATTATTATTGGAAAATATCTTCGCCTGATGAAAAATCATATATTCAATTATTGGCAAGCCATGAAGGCCTTCCGAAACAAAACAACAAAGCCATTGAAAAAAAACTATTTGACAGGGGTTTAATTATTGAAAGAGGTGAAAATTATCAATTGGTGTCATCTGTGTTTCAAAAATGGATTAATACGAATCATAATCAAAATCCCATTTATCCAGGATGTAACTACCATAGTAAGTTTTATGTTCATAGATATTTAGAAGAAAAGCGTGCCTTTAAATATCTTAAACATCCTGGAAAACCTGTTGTAATTTGGGGGCCTCGAAAAATTGGAAAAACGATGTTTTTAGAGTATCTATTGGAACATTTAAATAAAGAAAATGCATTTGATGCACAAGTCAGGGTTGATCTTAGAACTTTTTCAACAGATGTATTTCAAGCTGGAGATAGCTTTTTTTTTGAACTTGCAAATATTATCATAAGGGATGTAAATGGAAGACAATTGTGGTTAAATGAAGCCTGGAAAAAAATGACAATGGTGGGCAGCAAAATATTTTTTCTCATGGAAAAATATATATTAAAAGAAAATGAAATATTTCTGCTTGTGTTTGAAAACGCTGATGTTATCTGGGACTATGAGATTAAAAATGATTTTTTTGATATGCTAAGATCATGGGCTGATGAAGTGGAAGGGCCATGGAAAAATTTGAGACTCATATTAACGATGTCTGCACCGCCAAAATTACTTACTGAAAACCAGAACAAAGCACCATTTAATCTTTGTGAACCGATTGAATTAAAAGATTTTTCAAACAATCAGCTAAAATATCTGGGGCAATTATATGGTATAAGTTTACATTGCGGGCCCTTTTTTTATGAAAACATCACGCAGTATATTGGTGGACATCCTTATTTATTTGCCTTGATTATAAATCATTTTCAAAAACAGAAGCAACCACTTTCAAAAGGATTAACAGAAAACCTTATTAATGAAGCATTAAATGATTGGTTGAATGAACTTATTAACAATCAAACAAAAAAAGAACTGGAAAGAATCAAAAATAATGAGTATAAATTTGAATTTCTAAAAGAGGATACGAAAACAAAACTGGTGTTAAAGTTAAAAAGAAAAGGACTCATAATGAAAGACGATAATGATTCATACAAATTAAGATATAAGATTTATCAATCAAGAATCAATAAGGAATAACTATTGTGTTTCAGGCTGGCGGTACATTAAGAGAAGATGCAATTTATATAGAACGTAAAGCTGACAAAATACTGCTTGAGTCTCTCCTAAAAGGGAGTTATTGCCATATCTTTGCCCCCCGACAGATAGGAAAATCCAGTCTCAGGGCCAAAACTGTCAGAAAGCTACGTCAAAAAGGGATGCAATGTGCGTCAGTTGACATTCAACGTTTTGGCTCGACAAAAATTACTGTTGACAAATGGTATGCCAGCCTTATTGATGAAATAGCAAGGGGTCTAAAATTAGATTTTAATTTAGAGGATTTTTGGGAACAGTATCATTATAAATCATCAACAGAAAAGTGGTTACAATTTATTGAAACCATCGTTTATCCTGATAACAAAATAGATGAAACCTTACCCAATAGTCAGCATGTAAATTTGAAAAGAATATTCATCTTTATTGATGAAATTGATATTCAAACAATGCGTCCTTTTTCATCGTCTGTAGATGATTTTTTTTCAAGCATTCGACATATATGTAATCAAAGAGCTGAAGACTATTTTTATAACAAGATTGTTTTTTGTTTAATGGGTGTCGTTAATGTTTTAGACACAGCCTCTCTGAATACATCAAAACGTATATTACTTGAAGATTTTACACAAGAAGAAATGCGTCAGTTTACAAGTTTTCTAGAACCAATCATAAAATCTCCCCAAAAAATTATCAGTGACATTTATCGGTGGACATCAGGCCATCCTTATATGGTCCAAAAAATATGTGATGAACTTTTTTCATTCAAAGAACGAAAAGAAATTGAGTATGATATTGATCTCATTGATAATACCGTTTACAAGATTTTTTTGGATGGGGAGTTGGATTCAACGACTTTATCAACAGCAGAACGATATTTTCGAAAAGAATATTTTGGGGATATTACCACAAAAATGCTTGCTGTTTATAAAGAGATTCTTGACAAAAAAAGTGTATATTTTGAGACAAACAATCCCTGTCATGAAGGATTGCTTAATACTGGAATTGTTTCTATAGAACGTCATGAATCGACAAAGCTTTTAAAACAAAGAAATCAAATATTTAGCAAAATATTCGATTATCAATGGATGAAATCTTACCAGGAATACCTGCCTGACAATGAAATCTTCTATCAACAGCCACATAATTACGAAACAATATCTATTGTTGGGAAAGGATCAACAGGGATTGTATTTAAAGCATATGATAAAAATATCAAAAAAATTGTTGCCATAAAACATTTAAAAAAAGAATTTCAATCTGATCCAGAATTTGTAAAACGACAAAAAAATGAAGCCAGTATTACTGCGAATATGAAACATGATAATATTGTCCAAATATTTAGCTGGGATCAACAACAAAGCGCTATTATTATGGAGTTTATCGAAGGAAAAACGCTAAAACAAATACTTCAGGAAAAAAAACATTTAAAAGAACAAGATGTTATTAACATTGGCATTCAGGTTTCTGAGGGGCTTCAATATGCGCATTGCAATCATCCAGACAATTGCACCGTCGTCCATAGAGATATTAAACCATCGAATCTTATTTGGGATAACAATGGAAGAATTAAAATTACTGATTTTGGTGTTGCAAAAGTAATCAATAGAATGGGATATACAGAACATTCTAATATGTTTGTTGGCACTTTTGATTATATGTCTCCTGAACAAATACACAAGGCGAATATTGATGAGCGCTCGGATATCTTTTCATTGGGCATTGTTCTTTATGAAATTGCCACGGGTAAAAGACCATTTAATCATTTAGATCGCAGAAAATCACCAGAACCACTAAAAAATATCAATCCGACAGTTTCAGATTCACTATCTGATGTGATAATGAAAAGCATCAGCTTAAATCCAGATGATAGATATCAACATGCAAATGAACTAACTGTGGATTTAAAAGATTGCTTATCATTATTAAATTTAAATAGATCAACCTCTATAACCCAAAAAGGAACATCCTCAAAATTAGACAATGTATCTATAAGAAAAAAAAATGAATTAAAAATGGGGTTTCCCTTTTTAATAAGCCTTATAGTAATTGTATTGATTGGGAGTTTTTACATAATAAATCAAAAGGAACCAAATGAACACCCCTTAACAAAAACAATCCTAAAAACTTTTATTACTGAACCTTCAAATGCAAAACTATTCATTAATGGTGAGTTTCAAGGAAAAACACCTGTAAAAATCAGTATGGAACCGGGGAAATACGAGATAACCTTTGAACGTGAGAATTATCAAACTCTTATTGAAAGTGTTCATGTTAAAAATGATTCCAAACCAATACAAGCAAAACTCAATCAGATTATACAGCCTGTTAATATGACATTTATAACCGATCCTCCCAATGCAAGGTTAATCATTAACAATGAATATCGTGCGAAAACACCATCCAATATTCTTTTACCAGTTGGAACATATAATATCTCATTTGAATTGGAAAATTTTGAAACATATCATTCAGGTGACATTCTTATTGATGCAACAACCCCAACAATAGAAGTCAGGCTGAAACGAATAAAATTTAAATATACAATACAAACAACCCCCCCAAAAGCATCATTGTTCATAAACAATAAATTTATGGGAGTCACTCCATGTGATGTCATACTTTTGAATGGTGAATATGATTTAACACTTGACTTAAAAGGTTATCACGTGTATAAAGTAACATTTCCTGTTAATTCTATTCATGATTCAACAGTAGACATTAAATTATATCCAAAAAATAAATGAATTGAATTGGAGAAATTTACATGTTTCGATTTAAAAAAAATATTTTTTTTCTATTTTTCATACTTATACTTGGAGCGTGCCAACATCAACAGGGGGTAGAAAATCCAACTTTGACATTTCATGCCAGAAATGATTTGAATGTATGTCCAAAATCAACTGTTGGAAATGGTATGAGTATTTGCGTCTATCAATTAACAAAAGTGGATACCATTAAGAAGCTACTTAATGATAACTATCATGCAGGTATTGAATTTTTAACAGATTGTGACAAATACTCATTTGAAAATGCCAGTGATCATTCTGTCATTGAAACTTATCTCTTTCCACTTGATCCAGGCCAAACAAATACCATACAAATCAAATCAGACCCTACTACAAAATATATTGTCATCGTAGGTGATTTTTGTCATATTCGCAGAGGAAAGTGTGTAAAAATATTCAAACGACCTTTTACCGATATGAGTTTTGTTATAGGTAAATCTGAAATTATTATTAATGAATTGAGGTATTAAAATGATTATTTTTAGAAAGTGTTCTGTATACTTATGCTTAATTGCATTCTTTTTCACTGGCTGTATACGTATACCATTTATTCCTTCAGCATATACACCTGATTTAAAAAATATCATTTTTGATTTTAACACAGATGGTATATTTACAATTTATGCACAAATTTTTAAGGAAGATTGGGAAAAAGCAGGGCCTAATAGATGGCATGGTGTTATTAATTCTTTTATTGTTAAACAAACAACAAGTGATGGCATAAAGATTCCTGATTACTCTATTGATTTAAAACTATTTAAAATAGAAAAAAAAAGTCATTTTTATAGAAATACTTATACAAACTGTATCTCTGTTTCTCCTATTTCTTCTTCAAATAATTATGGTGAATCTCATCAAATTAATGTTTTTATCACAATGTCTAAAAGACCTGGTGATTTAACTTTTAAACAACAATTAAAAAATTCAAATAATGTTCTATCTTTTCAAGATAAATCAAATTTTATCATTGATGGACTCCATCCAAATACTGTATCTGTGAATCAATTAAATTTTTATCTCTCTATAAATACCTCAAACAAGGTATTAAGGTCAAAAAAACAACCTGATAATATGAGTTATTTCCCGATAGGTATCGAACTAAAAGATAATATAAGATATAAGGTTACAGGTTATATTTCAGGGACTGAAAAAGGCGATAAATGGGAAAAATCTAATAATACATATTCAGGTTATATGCAGAGCTTTAATGGTATGATTGGTAAAAAGGAATTCGATTGTACGGGCCTGAAGGAAAGAAGACTAACTGATGATAGAAAGCAGTATTGTATTATAACAGAAAGGAATATTCGTTATTCAAAAAAAGGAATAATAATAATTATTCATGGAAGCCAAAAATATCCACCTTTTTTAAATTTTGAGTTTGATCAAATATCGAATAAAAATGTTTTTTTTCCGATTCAAAATTATCATTTTATGTTAGGTCCCGACAGAATCCAACCTTATAAAATTCAATTTCAATCAGGGCAAAAATATCCAGAAGTACATTTGTATTTTACCGAGCATGATACTGTTACAATCAATTCATTAAATAAGGTTCAACAGAATATCATTTCTCATCCAAGAATTGTTTATACAAAAAATAGAATAATAACTGAAACAAAATTTTTTTCAAATGAGATGATATTACCATTTATTAATAATGGCGGAAAACCACGCCTTCAGTTTAAATATGGTTGGATAGACTATCAGCTTAAACATAATCAATATGTATTGGATTTAAATCCTTATTTTTCTTCATTTCAAATTCTTGAGTTAGAAAATAAAAAACCTGTTCCAAATGTGTTAGTAAGTATAAGGCCGAACAATCATAATTCTTTAATATATCAAGGATTATCAGATCATACTGGGAAAATCTATTATATTAATTGGGGTTTTTCTTTTGGTCAATTGAAAATAAGAGTTTCAAAGCAAGGATATCATGTCAGTGCAAAAGAAGATCGGACTTTCTATTTATCCAAAAGGCTAAACTGGGATATTAAAACATGTTACAATGAAAATCCTTTGATTCACCATAATGGTCTACTTGTAATACGAAGAAATGGCACAGTTGTTGCTAAATTAGAAAAGAAAAAGACGATTACTCTTCCCTGGATAATTGAAGAAAATAAGCTAGATAACTATCAATTTGACTATGAAGATCCGAATGGTGCTTACGAGTATCGAACGTATTATCAAAATAACACATTACATATTCAGCCAACTTACATAAAGCAGAATGATCAAACAATGATTGTTTTTGATGTTACCGAAAAACCTCTTCAAGAATCATACTTACCTATTGCAAAAAATGCTATTATAAATTCTTTAGAGAATATTCAGTGGAAAGCTAATAAAGATTATGGACAGATGATTAAAGTAGGATATGCTTATGGTGAAAATATTGATTTTATCAATTCTTTAGAAAAAATTCGAAATGCTTCGCCGATTTATGATGAAAGCAGCTTTCATAAACAGATAATGAAAGCATTTTCTAAGTTCAGTAATCAAGGATCAAAAAACCTGATCTATATTGTGTCTGATAGTCGCGCCATAAATGCACGTGAACCTCTTTTACATCATAATATAATAGAAGAATACCGTCAAAATGGCAGTAAATTTCATTGTGTTCTAATGGGAGTACATTCAACGAATGAATTTCTACTGTTAGCAAGAAAACTTGGAGGAAAATATCGTGAACTTAGCAATCAAGAAGAAATATCGAATTTTATCAGTAGCATTATATTTTCTCAACAAGTATCCACAGACAGGCCTTGCCAAATATCAAATTACTGAAAGAAGTCTTTACTATTTTTAATACAAAATATTATTAAAAGGAAATTAAAATGTATAATAATTATTTGACACAACGAATTATTATTAATCTGTTATTGATCAATTTGCTGATATCAGTCTCTGCTTTTGCGTATGTTCAAGAACCTTCATCGTTAATAAATAATCCTAAAGAAATATGGGAAAATGATGATTTTCCTAAACTCAGGCAGGATTGGTTAATTTTTTCTGCAAAAGAAAGTGTTGATATCTATAAAACCAAAAAAATGAAAATAAAGATTAATTCAGCAAATTATTTAGATCGTTTTAAGGTAATCCAAAAACAGGGTCTATACCTTGAAATTGAAGGTGTTTACAACGCAACAACAAATGGAAGCTTAGAATTGAAAAGCACCAGGAAGATCAAAGGGTGGGCGAACATAAAAGATTTTATACTCCTGAATCATCCTATCAGGACAGAAGATTCTATTATTCATAAAGCATTGATCATTAATAGACCGCATAGGATTAAAGGCTCGTTAACACAAGTTGATACATTACAAGGTCCAGATTCAAAAGCAGCAAAAACAAAAAACACAATAAAACTAATGGATTTTATAAATATTTATCATTATTACCCTGATGAAAGCAACCCAGATTATGTGCTGTTGGGGGCTCAGAATTTTTTTATTCCAAAATATGATGATAATGATTTTTCAATAAATAATGTCATTCTGGGATGGGTAGAATATAATCGTTTTTTATTGTGGAACACTCGAGAGGGGCTTGAACCAAACTACAAGAGAAAACACAGAATTTATCCTTTTGAAAATGAACAATCTCTTATTAACTATTACTACAATACACCAGACTTTGATTCTAAACAACCCAAAAACCTTGTTACAAATTTTGATAAGGAAACACTTGAAATCAGTGAATGGCCTCCTGACAGGCCGCGATATGCCATCTTAAAAAAAAATAATGACAAAGAAAAATCTTTTTATATTGGAATTACAGGTGCTACACTAAATGAAAGAAGAGTAAAAAAAGCAATGGAGTCCTTACTGGAAATGTCAGCAAATAGGGATGTCGTTTTTGTAATTGATGGAACACTCAGTATGGGACCTTATATCATGCTAGTTGGCGATATTGTCTTACAAATGATGAACCAGTTTAAAAAGGAAAGGGACAATCGACTAAAAAGTGGGGAATTTCGTTTTGGCATAACAATTTATAGAGATTATTCATCTAAAGAAAATGTATTTGAAATTATCCAAAAATTATCCAGTGAAACAAGGGAAATAAAATCAAAACTATCTCATGTAATTATTGATCCTGAGAATTGCAAAAATAATCCTGATAGTCCGACTTGTTATCCAGAAGCTGTGTTTAATGGAATTATCCACACAATTGAAGAAATAAACTGGATGACAGATTCAAGAAAAATGATCATTCATATCGGTGATCATGGGAATCATAGTCAAAATGACCCTTATACAGAAGATGATATTTCACGATTAATCGTAGAAAATGACATTTCATATCACGCCATACAAATTTACGTAGAGAATAAAACACAAGCATATCAAAAAGCACAGGATTTATTCAGCAATCAAGTTGGTAAAATTATTTCGTTAACAGCAGAGAATTGGACAACAAGAGTGAGAGAGTTCGACTTATTACAAAACAATAATGATCTGATTGATCGCCTCAATCATATTGTTCAACAGGCTAAAGCATCTTGTAATGATAATCATCACTGTTGTGAATACAATGCGAAACAATCAAGATGGACATTACATTGCGTAAAAACAAAAGGTGATTATTCATCCACGATTGTGCAAAAAATAAATAAAATTTCAGAAGAAGTCACTCAATCTCGTTCAATTCTCAGGGATTTTATTATTGGTAATACAACAAGTAGCTCAAATAATTATGACAAAAAAAATCTATCCTATAAACCACTTTTAATGCCAGGGATGATTGCAAAACTTATTAATAAAATTGGCCTTGATATTCTGAACAATAAAAATTTTGAAGAATTGCCAGAATACAACCTTATCCAAAAACCATTAAGTCTAATCAATAGTAACGACCTAGATATTAAAAACAAAGCCAGGAATGACGTTATCAAAATTTTGGGTTACTATCATTTGAAAAACTACTTTAAGGAAGATATACAGTATTATACGCCAGCTTATGTTATGTTAAAAATTCCTGGAAAAAAATACGTAAATGATCCAGATCAATTAATAAAAAAGGTTTTATTTGAAAAAAGAGAATTTGGAGAAGTCCTTGCCCCATTAAATTATTTTGCAATGAATGGATGTAATATTACACCCAAAAATGTCAAAGAAATATGGAGAGTTTTTTTAACCGGTATTATTGGAGATAAAAATAAAACAATTATTATTAACGAGAATGAATCCATCAATACCGCTTATAAAAGGCAGCATGGTGTTTCATTACGTTTAGAGCATCCATTACTTAAATACTCATATTCGAATGTGTCTTCAGGCCTAGCAAAGCTTTCAGATGATAAAATCAAGGAGATTGAGAAATATTTATGTGATACAAGAACACGGTTAAAAAAAATATATGATAAAGACGACAATTTCTTCAAAATCCTGGGAAATAAATATATATGGGTTAATGCATCAGATTTACCATAATTCTGCTTAGGAATGTTCGAAAAATAACTTCACCATTTATTGTGCTTAACTGTTCATTCTTTTTTTGAACCATGATTACACTGAAGAAGATGAAATAAAAACACTTTAAATTCATCTTATTCAGTGTAATCATGGTTCAAAAAAGAATGAACAAGTATTAAATGAGGAACTTATTTTTCGAGTATTCCTTATTGGAGTTTTTACACGAAATGAATTATGTCGTTGCTTCAAATTAAACAAAAACTTTCAATATAATATACCAGAAAAATGAGATGTTATTTATTAAAAAAATTTAAATATGTTCGATCAATGTTACCCCGGATAATGAATATTTGTATTCCTGTTTGTTTCGTCATATTCATGAATTATGGCTATTCTTTTTCAGTTATGAAGTCTCCTGATCCCATTTATTATTTAAACAATGAAAGTTTATGGGATATTATTCCTTCACATCTTACCAAAAACGAATGGATTATTGTTTCAGATAGAGATAACAACGCAATTATGTCCTCACCAGGCAAACAATCTGAGGTTGTATATGAAGGTCGCTATTTAGAATTGTTTAAGGTTCTTGATAAAAAGGGACGCTATGTAAAAATATGTTCTGCGAAATCTGATCAATCCCTGGGTTGGGGGGCTGTTGAAAATTTTTTGCTTTTGGATCATGCTGTAAAAACTGATAATTGCGTCACACATAAAGCACTTATTGTAAACCGACTAGATGACATCCAAAAACAGCATATTGATTATATTAATCCACTGAAAGCACCTTATGAAAATGCCAAAACAATCAATGAAAAAATTAACATTCTTCAGTTTGCAAGTATATACCAATATTTTCCCAATAAAAAAAAGCCTTCATATATCTTATTGGGAAAAAACCCTAATTTTGCCATCCATAACAGACACTATTCTCCAGATAAAGTATTATTAGGTTGGGTACCCGCGAAAAGAGTTTTGGAATGGAATACAAGAGAAGCCTTTCAACCCCATGAAGAAAGAAAGCATCCCATTTATTTCTTTAATCATAAACAAGATTTATATGCTTATTATCAGAAACATCAACGTGAAGATTTAATACCTTCATGTAACGATATCCCTTCTTGTATAAAATCTAAAAATGGTGATTATAGTATACTTCCAGTATTACCAGAATATGAATCTAAACTTGATACCACCCCCTGGCCGGTAGAACGTTTTCGATATGCTTTACTGGAAAAGAATAATGACCCAAAACAAGCACTGCATATAGGCATTCCAAGCGCAACAATTCATCATGATAGAATCAGACAACTCCTTGAAAATGTTCGTGCAGAATCTGCCAATCGTGATATTCTCTTTGTTATTGATGCAACATTCAGTATGGAGCCTTATATACGTCTGGCAGGACAAATCGTAAACAATATCATTGAAAAATTTAATGCCTCTAAACAAATCAACCAGGAAATAGGACATTTAAAATTTGGTGTGTTTGTATATCGTGATTATCCAACTGATATATATGTTTTTGAACAAATCATTCATCTTACAAGTAATGGAACTGCTATCAAGAAAAAAATAAATCAAATCCAAATCCATGATAAAGGTCGCTGTACAGATGATCCTTTTGACAAAACCTGCTATCCAGAGGCTGTATTTCAAGGAATTGTACAAAGTATTGATAAAGCAAACTGGTCTACTAACGCACGTAAAATGATAATTCATGTGGGTGATATGGGTAATCATGGAAACGACAAATATACAGTCAATGATATTGTTGATCGACTCGTTCAAAAAGATGTCTCATATCATGCCATTCAAATTGTTGAACAAAATTCAAGTCATGCATTCAAAAGTGCCCAAAAATTATTTTGCAAACAATCCATTCTAATTATACGAAATACAATAGAACAATGGAGGCAAAAAATTGTTGATATTTCTGCTGCAAAACTTTTACCTAAACCTTCAATAAATTTCCTGATTAATTATTTTAATCAACTGAAAAAAGAAATTGATGCAATAGATGGTTGTAAGAATAATCATTGTTGTAATGTTTTAACACAAAGCAGATGGTCTCTTCACTGTATTAAAGCAAAAGCTTTCCAACTGTATGAAACAACTATCGAAAAACAGATTGATACGATCGCAACAGAAGTATCAGCGTCTCGATTATTTATTGATGATATTCTCATGGGAAAAATACAAATGCCTGAATATGAAAAATCAACAACATTTAAGCCTCAATTAATGCCTGGAATAATTGATAAATTAATCGATAAGATTGGAAATGAACTTTTTATTAAAGGCGAAGCCAGCGTTATTAAAAGATTTCCTGACCTTAAACGCTATTTTTCTTTGATGAATACTGCCATGCGACTAAGTGAAAAGAATAGATACAAACAAAAGATTATTCACCAGTCAGGACTTTATATCGCCAAAGATTATATAAACAAAAAGGCTGAGTTTTTCACCAAAGCTTATGTTATGCTTCGGCGACCGGGGAAAAAATATGGTAATAATCCACCTCAACTCAAAAAAATGATCTTATTTGAAAAAAGAGAATTTGAAGATTTATTAAACCCCTTAAGATGCTTTATGAAACAACATGGTTGCAACATTACACCATCAAATATTAAAGAAATCTGGAGAGTTTTTCTAACAGGTGTACTTGGAGATAGAAATAAAAGTATACACATTAATATGGATGAATCCATCAATGATGCTTATAAAAGACAACATGGCATTTCATTAAGAAAGGATCATCCGCTATTAAAAATATCCTATTCTAAAATAGCTTCAGGATTACAAACGATTCCAAAGCAAGAAAAAGATAAATTATGCAAATATTTATGTGATAGCGCATCAGGTTTAATAAAAATAGCAAATAATGATGCAAATTATGTCAAATATTTTGGTACAAAATATATATGGATTGACAGCACCCTTTTGCCTTAGACACAAGTCCAATACAGGAAAGGTCTTCAAATGTTTAACGCGTTCTTAAGAATTGCCATTAACAGAGATTTTAATCCCATTTCGGGACATAAAACCAACGCTGAACATCGGTTTCAATGTAAATATCCCATACTGTTCAGTCGTATGATTTTATTTATCCTTTGTACATCAGGAGTAATGTGTATTGGGATCTATGGCGGTATTGAATCTCATTTTGAAAGTCTTGAAAGCGATCCTTTTGCATCAGCCATTCAAATTGAGGGTTCATATTCAAGAGATCAACTTGAAAAATTAAAAAGTACAGTATTATTCGATGTTCAGCAGCAACAATTTATTGATAAAAACAATAAAAACAATAAAAATAATCATTGTATCCCAGTATTTGAGGCCATATATCCATTCAATATGATTACATTGTGGTTTATGGATGCAAAAAAGAAAAACTATCTGCCCAGACCTTTTGACGTATTTACTGTCAGGATAAGTGATTCCCATTCCGCTTCAGATCACTTTGTTGAGCAATGGGTAAAAAAGCATTTACAATCACAATCTGATGCTGATTTTTTTTCTGATTCCACACAAACAGGAATGATTCTTTCAAAAACACTTTTTAATAAGCTGGGTTTTTCAGAGAATGCAATCATCAATAGCCCTAAAAACACTATTGGTTTTCTGGATATCAGTGAAGATGAGAATCTTATTGAAGATAGAATAAAAGCAGAAATTGCAGAAGATGCCCCCCTGACAGAAAAAGAAATCATCACTGATGTTATTACTGTTCCCCTTGTTAATATTGCAGAATATCTTCCAGGTGGCAATGCCATTATTACAGAAGGGATGTATTATAACCTGACAAGAAAGGGATACTTTAATCCATGTAAATCTGTTGAGCATTTTTATCTCAAAAATGATTCAGGCTTCAAGCCTGAAGAAATATCTCAATTTGAAAAATGGGTTCAACAAAATTTTGATATGAGATTTTTCAAAGAATTTAAAGTACTGTTTAACAACACATCCATAAAACTGCAATTTTCAAGTGAACCTTTGAATTTATCTTTAAAAAAAGAGTATCGTAAAACAACTGCCAAATGTCAGATAAGGCTGAAAGTTCAAAAATTGTCAAAACAAATTAATCAATCATTGGACATTGATTTCTGCGAAAATATACCCACCTATTATGATGAAAATGATCAATATTATAATGCATTTCTATATATTAATAGAAATCCTTTAATTTTGAATAAGATAAAGGCGCTTACCCGATTCTTGCGAGACAATCTTGGCGGGTACATTCTTGATCATCAGGCAGTCACCTTAAAGAACTATCAACAAGATATGAATAAATTAAACTGGTTAGGTGGAGGGATGATGCTGAGTATTGTATTAATTATTTTTTTCTATATTAGCGTAACCTTTATCCTGAGTTTACAAACCAAAATGCACAAAATAGGAATAATGATGGCAATGGGTGCATCATCAAAGCGGATTCGTAGGATTTACATTATAGAAGCATTGATTACGATCAGTATTCCTTTAATTTTGTCAATGATAAGCGCTCCATTATTATGTTACCTGATGGAATATATAATGTTCAATTTTTCTTATGCTTTTAACTGGTTATATCTTACAATCTATGTTGTTTTTATTATGGGGATTACATTTTTGGCCATATTATTTGCCGGCCGATATGTTTTTAAACAATGGCCTGGTGGATTAATTTCGTATCAAACATAAGTAAGGAAAGATATCTTGAATCTGAACAATCTTATATACCGCATTGTTAATGCGAAAAAACAATTCGCTTCTGGAGATGAAGATCTTATATTTTCAAGTATTGATATACCAAAACATACATTGAGCCTTATATCAGGTGATACAGGCGTAGGCAAGACGACATTGATCAATATCCTTGGATTAATGGATGATTTCTGTTTTGATAGTAAAGATGATGATATTATTTTTTATCCAGACTCAGCACCAAATCCTATTGGATATCAATCACTGTTATCCAGTCAATTAGATATCATACATGATATAAGATTTAAGTATATGGGGTTCATGTTTCAGCAGGATCATTTAATTGATTCAATGTCAGGATGGGAAAACGTTGTATTGCCTTATATTATCAGAAATAAGAAAGTGTGCTTTGAAGAAGCTAAAAATAAGGCAGAACAGTTATTTGAAACCTATCATTTTGATGACATCCTGGAAAAAAAAATCCTTGATCGAAGTCCTGCAACATTTTCAGGCGGCCAAAAGCAAAGAATTGCATTAATCAGATCGCTCATCCACGATCCTGCTGTCATTCTGGCTGATGAACCATTTGCATCTGTAAATCAGAAAGTCATTCTGGATATCAAGAGCGTATTTATTGATCTTGTGAAAAGAAAAAAAATAAGCATTATTATGGTTGTACATGATACTCATCTTCACTATTTTGATGATGTATCTACAGATATCAAATATGCTGTTCATCTCAAAAAAGGAAATAACAGTAAAATAAAAGCTGTTTTGTAGTGGTTAAGGAGGAAAAAAATAATGTTAGACAATAAGCCAAAGTTGTCTCAAATACTACTGACACTCTTATTATTAATCATATCTGCTCGGAATCTATATGCTGAACCACCATTTATCAGTCAGATTGACTACCTGAAAATACTTGAGGATACACAATCAGATCCAATTCCATTGACATTGTCTGACAGTGACGCCGACCTGCTTACGCTTACATTAACCACCTCAAATGCAAAAATTATCCCAATAACAAATATTTATATAAACAATAAAGCATTCGTTAATCCAAATCCATACACAATAATTCAAACAGGCTATCGTTTATCTGATGCAATACATCTTTTACAATTGTTATCTGGAATGGACAACAATGATACCAACGCTGAAAACAACAAAATTTCGATTGACATGAATCGCATTAATTATTTGTTCGAACGTGTAACGTTTTCAGATGTGTTGACAGTTTTAAACGCTTTATCAACAAATATAGACTTAATTTCAAACAAACTGACGCTAACAGTTATTCCTATAATCAATCAGTATGGAGATACAACTATAACAATAAATGCTTTTGATTCCCAGGGAACACGTTCAAAAATGAGTTTTACAGTAACAGTATTACCAGTGAATGATAAACCCGAATTCATAGTTCCCGATAATAGATTAATAACTGTTTTTGAAGATACAGAAACATCTACTTATTCACGATGGGCACAGGATATCAGCGCTGGTCCAAATGAAGAACAAACGATTAAGTTTATAGTTGATACAACAAACAACGGCCTTTTTCAAACGCCTCCAGCAATATCCACTGAAGGCGTTTTAACATTTACACCTGCACAAGATGAATATGGCCAATGTACAGTTACTGTTATGCTACAAGACGATGGCGGAACTGAGAATAGTGGTTTTAACACAAGCAATACAGAATCTTTTGTTATCCATATTCTGCCTGTAAACGATCCGCCTTCCTTTTCAAAAGGAGCGGATCAAGTTGTTGCAGAGGACTGTGGAAAAAAAACTGTTCCAGGATGGGCTACAAATTTGTCAAGTGGGCCAGAAAATGAAAACACACAATCTGTTCATTTTGTTATTTCAACAAGTGATGATTCTTTATTTACAGAGTTACCAGATATAACTCCTGATGGGACATTAACGTATTTACCTAAAAAAGATCAAAATGGTTTATGTACCATTTCGGTTACGCTTTATGATGATGGTGGCACTGAAAATGGCGGAAAGAATTATAGTAATACAGAAACATTCACAATTAATATTAAACCGGTAAATGATCCACCTTCATTTAAAAAAGGACCTGATCGAAACGTATTGGAAGATGATCCCAAAGAAACTTTTGAGAGATGGGCTACTGAAGTGTCAAGTGGGCCAGAAAATGAAAACACACAATCTGTTCATTTTGTTATTTCAACAAGTGATGATTCTTTATTTACAGAGTTACCAGATATAACTCCTGATGGGACATTAACGTATTTACCTAAAAA
>Ga0272440_1001176_pt1 | contig 21789 bp, 13 predicted proteins | sample SSMMMBAug17_FD_192440 | JGI IMG/M metagenome (GOLD analysis project Ga0272440, IMG submission 192440) | Marine sediment archaeal communities from Little Sippewissett salt marsh, Falmouth, MA, United States - SSM-MMB-Aug17 | ecosystem: Environmental > Aquatic > Marine > Wetlands > Sediment ...
CATTGGCTTCAAATGGCACTGGAAGGAGAAGGTTCCGTCAGTCCTGAATTTCCCACGGGTAATGGAAAAGTAGATTTACATATCGTATATGAAGGTAAAAAAGGCATTCTTGAAGTTAAAAGTTTTAGAAATTTGAAAGCATCCATTCGGGCACGTAAGCAGGCAGCGGCATATGCAAAACAAACAGCGTATCCAGATGTTACCATCGCCATGTTTGCGCCTTTTACTGATGAAAATGTTTTAAATCAGTTATCAGTGAGTGAGACGATTGATGGGATTGATGTTCATCTTGTGGTTATTGGACAGGGATAGGATAAAAATCAATTATGAAAAAAGCGTCGAATGTAGAGACGCACTGAAGTGCGCCTCTGAGCTAAGTGGTTACAATTTTTAACAAGGAATCATTCGTCTTTCCATCCCAGTGGTAAACGTTTGAATCGACCGCCATAGAGGATCGGATCGCCTTTGTATCCCAGCGATTTAAAATTGATGTAATCAGTCATGTCTATCAGGTGTCCGGCATCTCTGCCGCGTGATTCTAACCATTTAAAATCAATCCCTTTTGTTGCAAGATCATTAAAATTAACATCCCGATTATCCTGATGACATCGATTACAGGTACGCGCATTATGAGATGTCGTCTTCAGACTACTATGACAATTCGCACACGATAACGCCATATTTCTGGGAGTTACCTCATGATTGATTAACCAGTACATTTCTGTAGAAATCCAGGTGTATTCGCCGCTATAATTTAAACCTCTTGATGCCATGCCACTTTTGAATGAGCGATCCCAATCCAATGTTTTCCAATATCCGCCTTTGCCAAATAAATGCGGTGCCAATAACAATTTGGTTTTTGGATCTGCTGGCTGTTTGCCCCGCATCACTTTGAATGGATGAATTTTAGATCTTGGATCTTTGATACTTCCCACAGGGGCTGTTATCTGAAGCGTTTGATCCATAGAATCTATTTTATCTCCCAGCAAATATCGCTGCACCTTTCCATTGAACCAGGCATATTCCGGTTTGGCACTTTCTTTCCATTTGAATTCTCCTTTTTTCCAGTTGTAATCACCTTTGCCATATTTGTCTTTTTTGGGTTTACGTGACTTATCACCGGATTTGGACCAATCCCAATACGTTTTGGTGGGCTTACATTTCGCATATATTGGAACATGACAGGTATTGCAGGCAATTGACTGTGTATGTTTGTTTAAATGGTAATCCAGAAGTTGATTTTCGTGATGAGGTTTGTTTGTGTGGCAGGCTTCACAAGTAAAACCGCCTTCAGCAACTGGAAGTGATGTACTTCGCCCACGAATATGATGATTTTGCGTGGAATGACATTCCTGGCATTGAAAATCATAGCCTCCCATGTGGACATCACAATTTCGGTTGGGATAATACAATGTGCTGTTCATGTCCGCATGCTTGACAGAATCACCGCCGCCGCCTTCAAAATGACAATCTCCACAGGTTTGACGTCCTGGTTTTCCTACATTTTTGGCAACCTTGACCAGATCAACATCAGGTCCAGGCATCCCCGCATCTTTAGGCGGTTTTTTGTAAGTGCCGGTGGTGTCATGGCACACAAGACAGTCCATCTTGCTGGTATCTGAAAAATCAAAGGTATCATCTTTCCATCCATACCCCACATGACAACTGGTACATCTTGGGTAATTATTTGCCAGAGCAATACAAAAATTATTCATGGTATTGGTGGCCTTGCCATTTGCAATTTCTTTTTCATGACCTTGCGTATTACTTGATGCCCCACGCCACAGCCAATGCGCGCTGGTAAGGAGGCCTTCAGCCGCAGATTGATGACACCTGAGGCATTCCTGAGTCACTTCATGAGGCTTTGGATGGGATGTCAATTGTACAAGTTTAGAATGGTCTGGCACGTTTTTGTCATGACAGCCTGTGCAATTGACTGGGCCCTGTTTCTCTTTTTCATGACATCCAGAACATCTTAAATGATAGGCTGCTTTTAACCCGGGTCTTTCCAGTGCCTTTGGGTTAAAAGCCTGTTGATGGCAGGCACTGCATCTGACCAGTTCATTCGCATTTTCTGATTCTGGTCGATAATGATGACAGGTCACACAATCACCAGTCACCTGCATGTGCTTGTTGTGCATGAAACGAACAGGTTGATATAGATCGGTATTCTTTTTGATAATCGGACTGTCTAACCAGTAATAACGATAATCTGCATCTGATGGCGTTAACATTCCGACCAATCTTTGCCTGCGCTGGCTAAGTTTTTCCTGTTTGACATTCAAAATAAAAGGGACCTTTTGATGCGCACGTTTGATTGCATCGGCCTGATCGGGTGCTTCCCATTCAACAGATTGTTTCTTTATTGATGGATTATTCGCATTTGCAGCATCTTTGCTGGATGATAAGAAAAAGACTGCGACTGTAATTCCAAGAATCAGACATATCATTGAATAGCTAACGAATTTCATATTCATTGTTTTCATTGAACACCTCCATTTTTTTCTCTGGCACTTAAAACTGGCAGCCAGGTAACTGCAATGCGGTATATCAACATTAAGGTTGCAATCAGACCTGTTGTCACCAAAATCTCTCCTACTGATGGAAAATAACTGAAATGACTGTGAACAGGTTGAAAGCCGGTAATAAATACATTTATCCGATTAAACAGAACACCGAAAATAATCAAAGCACTGACTGAAAACAATCCTTTTCGGGATTCTCGTACTTTACTGCAACATAACAATATCCAGGGAAGAACCACGCCCAACCCTAGTTCACAAAGAAATGCATTGCTTTGTGCTGTAAAATCAAATAAATAAACATAAGTTCCCCGAACAATCATATCTCCAACTTTTAATACCATATACAGACCTAACAGATAAATGGAGAATTTTGATAATGGTGTTAGAACGTTCATTTCATCTTCAAGGTTCATGCTGCATGTAATTATTGTGGTTTCAAAAATGACCATTGGATATCCCACTGCAATGGCAGAAAGAAGAAACAGGAGCGGCAAAATCGGTGTATACCACAATGGATGTAGTTTTGTGGGAGCGATAAGCATCAAAGATCCAAGACTGGATTGATGCATACATGAAAGCACAACACCTGCAATCACAAAAATCCACATAATTTTATCGAGATTTTCTTCCAGAATACCCAGAATCTGAAATCTACTTTTGAACTGTTCTGTAATGATGGGCAGGAACTCAATATACAAAACATTAAGATAGCACATAACACACATGGCCACCTCAAATAATACAGAATTGGTGTTCCAAAAAAACATGGGTTTCCAGATTGCCCAACTACGTCCAATATCCACCAGAAGGCCCAAAACCACAAAGGTATAGCCCAGGGCTGCTGTGAGTAATGCGGGACGAATAACTGGTTCGTAATGATGCTTTCCCATAATATGTGCCAGGGCCGCTGTAGTAAATCCGCCTGCGGCAAGGGCCACACCCGAGGCGACATCAATACCAATCCATAGCCCCCAGGGATACGCATTACTGAGATTGGATACATAGCCAATACCACCAATGAATCGCGCCAGTATGGTCATACCACCGGCAGCCATTAAGACCAGAAGCACGTAAACACCCGGGGTGAAAAAGGGTTTTTGCAAAGCATAGGGTTTATGACTCATGGCTGCCTCCTTCATGATCATTCTTGTTATTAAACCACATCAGCCCGCTCAATACACCAAACAGCGCAATGGGTGACCACAAATAGCTAAACAATGAATGTTGAATGGTTTCAGTTAATTTAGGAGGCGGTGTTTTGGGTAATTTTTGAAATCCAAGCTTTTCAAAAGGATCTTTTGAGATATACATCCAGGAAGTGCCACCGACCTCATCTTTGCCATAAATTTCATTGATATATTTTCCAGGATTTTTGGAAATACGTTTTTGGGCAATTTCCAAGAGGGTATTTCTGTGACCAAATGTGATGGCCTCGAATGGACAAACTGATGCACAGGCAGGCGTGCCACCTTTTTCACTGATACGTTCAAAACAAAATGTACATTTTCGGACATGGGGCGTAATTGGATTATGATATTCATAGGCTGGAATTTCAAAAGGACAGGCCACCATACAATAACGACATCCAATACACTTACTGACATCGTAATGAACAGCGCCATTTTCTTTTTTGGTCAGCGCCCCAACAATGCATGCTGAAGCACAGGAAGGATCCTGACAATGCATACATTGAATTTTGACAAAGATTGGCACTAAATCGCCCTGTGCATCCTTTCGGCCACTATAATATCGATTGACCACAGTATATTTTTCTGCATCAGGTCTTCGTTTGGTGTCCAATACAGTTCTGTCATCAAAAGAAACATGCGGCGGCGGCAGATGATTGGCATTGTTGCAGGCCTCCTCACATTTGCGACATCCCACACATCGGGTTAAATCCACCAGACAGCCATATGGATTTTCTGGTGCTTTGGATTCCCATGCATTGGCTTTTTTAGTACCCATCAACAAACTTCCAGTTCCCGCCATGATACCAAAAAAATTTCTTCTGGATACGTTCATTTTTTTTCCTTTATCTTTTGCATTACTGTGGGAAAAGAATTGATGTTGGTATGGGGTAAAAATAAAGCAGAAGTAAATTCATCCATATAATGATTGTTGCTTGAAAAGTCGATGTATGTCATGTTGTTACAGATTTCACGTGCTTTTTGTCTGTGCTTGTCTGAAAGAAGGCACATATAAGCACCGGCAATGGAACTGTTTCCCAAGTATTTGAATTTATTTTGATCCAATTCTGGAAGCATCCCAATGTTGATGGCTTTTTCAATATTCAAATACTGCCCAAAACCGCCTGTGAGAATGATTTCATCAATCATGGAAAAGTCCATACCCGCTTCCTCCAGCAATACTAAAAATCCCGCATAGATTGCACCTTTGGATCGGATGAGGTTATCAATATCTGTTTCAGTAAAAATAATATCCTTATCAACACTTGTTTCATTTGCATAGGCAATAATATAGCCAAGATCGTATTCATCGCGCATCATTCTGGGATAGCTATCCTCCAGTTGAAACTTACCGCTCTGGTTGATAATACCACTCATCATCATTTCAGAAATCAAATCAATCATGCCGGAACCGCAGATACCTCTTGGTTTGATATTTCCAACAACACCATATTCTGGGTCAAGGGTTTCTTTGGAAATCACCACTTTTTCAATCGCCCCCTCTTCTGCACGCATCCCCCATCTGACACCGCCACCCTCAAAGGCAGGACCGGCTGAACAAGATGCAGTCATAAGGAAATCCTTATTGCCCAAAACAATTTCACCATTAGTGCCGATATCAATAAAAAGTGTCATATGGTCTTTTTTGTTTACCTCTGTGTATAAGACACCAGCAACAATATCACCACCAACGTAACTGGCCGGGCCCGGCAATACAAATACTGCCCCTTGAGGATTAATTTTTAATCCCATATCTCTGGCTTTCATGATCGGAAAATCAGAAACTGATGGGATATAGGGTTCTCGTCTGATATAACGCGGTTCAATTTGTAAAAGAAGATGAGACATGATGGTATTGCCTGAAATCGTTGCATTTTTAATCTGGTCCCGCTTGACATTTGCACTGAGAAGCAATTCATTGATCAAACCATTGATCGTTGCCAGAACCATCGTGCTGAGCTTTTTTACACCATTTTTTTCCGCGCACACCACGCGATTAATAACATCGTCACCACAAGCAGCCTGACGATTATGACCAGATGTTGCCCCCATAATTGAACCATCAGCCATATTCACCAGATACACAACAATGGATGTCGTTCCCAGATCAACAGCAACTCCCAGAGCCTCCTCTTTTGTCTCCCCTGAATAGATCGCAGCCACTTCATTACCGCATCGCTTGCGAATAATCGACGCATGAACAGACCAATCTTCATTTCGCATGACTTCTGCCAGATCCTGCATGACTTTAAGGCTGATATTCAGGTGCTCTGTATCCACCTGTTTTGTTTTTGAAAGTCCTCGATACAAACGATCCAGATCGCTCACCGGATCTTCAAGGGTGGGTGCTGTTAATTGAAGATTAATATCGATTGACATGGGTGAAATGTCGTCAATTAAACCTTTCAATCGCTTTGTTGCATCCTCTCCCATACCAGCGACTTTAAGATTACGTTCGATTGTTTCTTCAGGAATACGTGTTGTGACATCGCCATGTACAGTGGTCTTACAGGCCAATACATAATTTTTTGATTTTTCTTCCTGTGTCAACAGTGCAGTGGGCTCAGATTTTGTGTTTCCTGAAACCACAACCAGTTTACATTTACCACACGCGCCCTTTCCATTGCATGATGCATTTAATGGAATTTCTGCACGCATAGCGGCTTCCAGAAGCGTTTCGCCATCTTTGACCGAAACCTGTTTATTATCTGGCTGAAATGTGACTGTATGTTCTGATGACTCAGTTTTTTTATCATCTCCGCTCCATGATTTAAATCCTTTCTTAACCATAAACCATATGGGGCAAGATTGCCTGAATTTACAATATATTTCAGGATTGCGACATGTTAAACATTCTTCACAAAAATATATGTTATCTTTCATACATAAATATTGCGTTTGCCTGTCAGGATGGTTGATACAATATCCCATGCTTTCTTCTCCTTCTTATCCTGTTGAATAAATCAAATTTTTAAAAAAATAGGTCAAACAGATTGCCTATTTGAAAGCTATATTCTATAGACTTTAAGATAAAGATTTTGGACTGCGTTGGCGCTTCGTCGATGTACTATAGTACTATCTCCTTGCGCCGCCTTGCTAAAATCTTTATCTTAAAGTCTATATATTCTATTTTCAATAAATATACCAGATTGAATTTAATCCTTAACATATATTCTTTATTGAAAATACTTAAAAAGCCTACATTCTTTAAGTGGTACTGAATTAACTGTATAATTATTAATATTATCAAACAATTTATTTAAATTCAAGCTTTTACTTAAAAACGTTACAGGTAACGATTGCGTTATTCTGTTAACAAGTATGATTGAAATATAAGAGTCTTCATATAAATCCACAAAACTGTATCATATTTTTACAATCGCCAAATTAAAAATCTTTTCAAAATAAGGCGCAAATATTGCATACAACAAAAATATATTATTGGTAAAACACAAATTTGTAACATTAAGCAACAAACACTGAAACCTGTTGCGTAAACAAAAAGGTGAAATCATGGCTGCAATAGAAAAAATTAAGATTATTTCTGGTGTTTATTGGGTGGGCATCCCTGAAGCCGATCTATATATTTTATGTGCATGTCCGGCAGATAGTGTCAAACACATGATGCGAACTGGCTTGATCAAAACAATAGAACGAGAAGGTATATTTTTTGAATCCGGGCCTAATGCCATATTACTATCTGATGTATTGGTTCAAAATGGTCATTTTTCGAATCTTGCTGAATTTCCAGTACTTCAAATGTTATACAGACAGGGGATGATTCTTCCCAATCATCCAAATAACACAGGTATCAAACCCATGTTAATTGGCATTGAAGAACAAATCAATGCACATCTTGCATATATTCATCGGGGAAATTATGGCCTGGCATCTGAAGAAGAACTGATTGAAGCGGGCTTATCACAAGAGAACGCGCATGAAATGATGCGCATGAAACTACGTTTTGCATTCAATAAGATTCGTCCTACAACAGATTTACTGGATACATTGCCTGTTGATAACGATCCGGTTCATATTCGAAATGAAGTCTATGTGCATCGCACCGGATTTAATACGTATAAATTTATGTATAAGGGTGAATCTGCCATTGTGGACATGAATCTGGAAAAAAATGAACAATATGGACCGCCATTTGAGTTGGGATTTCATCAAATCAAGCGTGAGTATTTTGCGGTGATTCATTCGGGGCAGGGTGATGGATGGGATATCAATCGGCCCAGTATGGCAAGTATTCTTATGTTTCAGGGAAACCTCTATCTCATTGATGCAGGGCCCAATTTACTGCATACACTCACAGCCCTGGGAATCAGTATAAATGAAATTGAAGGCATGTTTCATACTCATGCCCATGATGATCATTTTGCAGGACTCACCACCTTGATTCGTGGTGATCATCGCATTAAATACTATGCCACCAAACTGGTTCGCGCATCAGTTGCTAAAAAATTACAAAGCCTGATGACCTGGGATTCAGATCGGCTGGATCAATATTTCGATGTTCATACATTAGAATTTGACAAATGGAACAATGTTGAAGGTTTAGAAGTGCGACCTGTGTTATCTCCCCATCCGGTTGAAAACAGTATTTTCACCTTTAGAGCGATCTGGGATGGCGGTTATTTAACCTATTCTCACTTTGCAGACCTGACATCATTCGATGTTTTAAAGGGCATGATCACATCCAATCCTGAAGAAAATGGCATTTCTCAAAAATTTTATGATACAGTTCACAATGAATATTTAACCCGTGCGACCTTGAAAAAAATTGATGTTGGCGGCGGTCTTATTCATGGAAAAGCTGAAGATTTCAAGAATGATCCATCAGATAAAATCATTCTTTCTCACACCGCAATGTTATTTACGAACAAAGAAAAAGAAATAGGCTCGCGCGCACCCTTTGGCATGGTTGATGTTTTAATTTCCACCAATCAGGATCATACCATGCGCTATGCGTTTCGGTATTTGCATGCTTATTTTCCATCCGCCCCAATCGCAGAACTACGTGTTTTGTTAAACTGCAATGTGACATCGTTCAATGCAGGAACAATTCTTGTCAAGCAAGGCGTTTCCAATCACAATATTTATCTTATCCTGACTGGTACAATTGAAATGATTCGATCTGAACAAAATGTGCATCAAATATTGTATGCGGGTTCCTTAATCGGTGAACTGTCTGGATATAAGGAAAAACCCTCTAAGGAGACTTATAGTGCATGCAGCTATGTATGGGCACTTGAAATACCTGTTAATCTGTACTCAGAATTTGTTCATCGAAATAATTTGTATGCCGATATTGATGCCATGCAAAAAAGCATTGAATTCCTACAAGATACCTGGCTCTTTGGCGATATGGTTACATATCCGGTTCAAAATAAAATTGCGCAAAAGTTAACCAGACACGCTTATCTTGAAGGTGAAGTTTTACCTGAAAATGATGAAGCCATATTGGTTCTACTTGTTGAAGGTGAACTGCTCATTCGGTCTGGTGCAACCCTCATTGAAACCGTTACACCGGGTAATTTTTGCCGAGAAGAAACCATTCTAAAGGAAGGTGGTACCAGTTTTTCAATTTATGTATCCAAATCATCGCATGTCTATTTCATTCCTGGTAAAATATTATTGGATATTCCTGTTGTTATGTGGAAATTACTGGAGACACATGAAAAACGTCAACAATATCGTGCTGGTATTTAATTTGGAATTATGTTACTCTAATAATATTTTTTTTATTCCAGTGTTGGGGCGAATATAAAATTCGCCCAACACGTTCATGCCACATAAAAGAATAGAGTAACAAAATGAATGCAAAAAAAATAAACCTGCCTTATGGTATCAGTAATTTCAACAGATTGATTCGAGATAATTATTATTATGTTGATAAAACAAAATATATTGAACAAATTGAAAATGATCCTGAACCATACCTATTTTTCTTACGCCCAAGACGTTTTGGAAAAAGTCTTTTAGTGTCTCAATTGCGCTATTATTATGGTTTGGAGCATAAAGAACAATTTGACCGCATATTTGGCAATTATTATATTGGCAAATATCCAACTCCCGGGGCAAATAAATATCATGTTTTGCATTTTGAGTTTTCCAGAATTGATACAACAACAAAAGATACTACTTTTCAAGGTTTTCTGGGGAACGTAAAAGATGGCATTCAAGAATTTATTGCGCAATATGATCAAATCAGTGACTCTGAAAAAGCAAACATTCTTTCATCAAAAGCGCCTAATACAATGCTTATGAAATTATTCAGAGCCTATAGAAAAGCCAATATATATGTCATCATTGATGAATACGATCATTTTGCCAATGAAATCCTTGCCTTCAATTTCAAAAGATTCTCCTCTTTTGTCAGCAGGAATGGATTTGTTCGAAAATTTTATGAAACCATAAAGGCAGCCACTGGTGATGGCATTGTCGAATACTTTTTTGGAACCGGCGTAACACCCATTACACTGGATAGTATGACCAGTGGTTTTAATATTGCCAAGAATTTTTCCACCCAACAGAATCTCAATGAATGGTTAGGGTTTACTGAGAAAGAAGTTGAACACCTGGTTCAACTATTAATTCCTAAACAAGCCAATCTACAACTATTAGAAAATATTAGAGAAATGTATAATGGATATCGATTTAATGAGAACTGTGAACGCGTCTATAATCCGGATATGGTGCTTTATTATCTGAGTGAGTATCAAAAAAATGACAGACCGCCCAAAGAATTGATTGATACCAATATTTCAAGCGATTATGGAAAAATCAAAAAACTATTTGCCCTTCAAGAACCCTTTCGCAACAGCCAGGTACTTGACGAACTTATGGAATCCGAGCAAACCACTGCGACTTTAATTCCTCAGTATAGTTTTGAAAGAGATTTTGATCGTGATGATTTTGTGAGTTTATTGTTTTATTTAGGCCTGATCAGCATTAAAGATGATAATCTGGATGCCCTGGTTTTTACAATTCCCAATTATGTCATCAAATCATTGTACCGGGCATTTTTTATTGATTTTATCAAGTCAGAGCAAAAATTGATATTTGAAACAGCTGATGTTAAAACATCAATCAGGCAGCTTGCCCAGCATAATACTCTTGACCCTTTTATTCATCTGATAGAAACCGCATTAAAAAGTCTATCCAATCAAGATTACAAAAAATTTGATGAAAAATATGTCAAAGCCTTGTTTGTTGGATTTGCATCCTTGTCCAAATTGTATTTTATTAAATCAGAACCAGAAATAGAAAAGAAATATCCAGACATACTGTTTCTATACCGCCCACCTTTTTTTCCAAAATATCAGTTTCTTTTTGAGCTAAAATATATTAATAAGGCCGGAACAAAGGCTTTAAAAACGATTGAAAATAAAGCTGTTAAACAGGTTAAGGAATATTTAACATTTGACGAAATTAAAGCCTTAAAAAACTTAAAGGCTTATGTTTTGATTTTTGTGGGCAGTGAGATCAGGGTGATAAAGGAAGTAAGCTGATTCAATAATGATATCAAAAAAAATCCGCATAACAGGAATTGTTCAAGGTGTTGGTTTCAGGCCATTTATTTATCAGGAAGCCTCTAAACTGGAACTGACAGGTTTTGTATCCAACACCTCTGATGGTGTTTGGATTGGAATTCAAGGTCAATCTGATTTAGTCGAATCCTTCATTGAAAGCATTCGCAGCAAACCGCCCATTCATGCAAAAATACACACCTTCGCAGTTGAATCCACTTTACCTTCTAATTATAAATCCTTTCAAATTATCGAAAGCCAGCATGCACACTCCTGCGCACCTGTTATTCCACCAGATATCGCCACCTGCCAGGATTGCCTTGATGAAATGAATGATCCATCAGATCGTCGATTCCAATATCCTTTTATCAATTGCACCAATTGCGGCCCGCGATTTACGATTGTTCAAAACATTCCTTATGATAGAGCACAAACCAGTATGGCCTCTTTTCCCCTTTGTCATGATTGTGAAAAAGAATATTCCGATCCATGCAATAGAAGATTTCACGCCCAGGCAACCGCCTGTCCTAAATGCGGGCCGCAAGTTCAATTATTAACGCAAAAACAAGAGCGCGTCACAGGCAGCCCCATCAAGAATACCATTGAATATTTGAAACAAGGAAGAATTATCGCAATAAAAGGTCTTGGCGGGTTTCATCTGGCCGTCGATGCTTCGAATGACGATGCGGTCTGTCGGCTCAGGGATGTCAAACATCGACCCCACAAACCTTTTGCTGTGATGGCCAAAAATATTGATACGATCAAAAAGTTTGCCATTGTAAGCACTCCAGAAATAAAACTGTTGACCTCACCCCAAACCCCAATCGTGGTTCTTGAAAAAAAACGCGGGCATACATTGTCAGACCATATTGGAACCGAAAAAACTTTTGGTGTGATGTTACCCTATACGCCCTTACATCATTTGCTGCTTTCATCATTTGAAGCCTTAATCATGACCAGCGGCAATGTCAGCGGCCAGCCTATTGTTTCTGAAAATGAAACTGCATTTGAACAGCTTTCGTTTGCAGATTATTTTCTTGTACACAATCGCCCCATTTTAAATCCTTGTGATGATTCAATTGTACGCATCATCAACAACCAATCTCATCTGATTCGATGCGCACGTGGGTATGTGCCTGAAGCAATTCCACTGAATGTCACCCTGCCAAAAATTCTTGCAGTAGGAGGCCATCTAAAAAATACCATCTGTCTGGCACATGGCAATACTGCATATGTCAGCCAACATCTGGGAGATTTGTCCAATGTGGATACGATCCACTGGATGAAACAAACCATTGCATTATGGATGAAACTCACTGGAATTCAACCTGAATATGTTGCCTGTGATATGCATCCCTCATATGAAAGCACAAGACTGGCTCATCAAATGGAATTACCGGTAATACAGGTCGCGCATCATCATGCCCATGTTGCATCTGTTATGGCAGAACATGGCTTGAATGAATCTATTATAGGCATTGTGTTGGATGGTACTGGCTTTGGACCTGATCAGACCATTTGGGGCGGGGAAATTTTATTGTGTGAAAATCAACATGCAACGCGTATTGCTCATTTAGCTCAAGTACCCATGCCCGGAGGAGAATCAGCCATTCAATTTCCATGGAAAATGGCGCTTTCATGGATTATTGAAAGTTTTGGCGCAGATGGATTAAGTGTTTTCAATGAATTGAAAACACTTAATCACAACACCATCAATTCAAATTCAATTCAAATGGTGAATCAATTAATCACAAAACGTATCCATTCGCCCCTTACCTCAAGTATGGGACGTTTATTTGATGCCATTTCCTGGATATTGGGCTTTAAAATGCCAGTCACTTTTGAAGGTCAGGCGGCAATTGCCTTGGAAGAATTGGCCGATAACACTGATGCAATCTATACCTGGGATTTTCATCAGGCGAAAACATCTGTTATTTGGGTACAACCTATGATTCGTCGTATTGTAACTGATGTTTTGAATGGTGAAGATGCTTCAATAATCAGTGCAAAATTTCACAATACATTGGTGGATATATTTCATCACCTGAGTCATCACTTGATGAAACAATGGCAATCGGATAAAATCATACTGAGCGGCGGTGTATTTCAAAACAAACGTTTGCTTTCTGATTTGACAAACAGCCTGAAAAACAGTAAAATTAACGTTTATTTGCCCTTGAAATTGCCCTGTAATGATGGGGCAATTTCGTTGGGGCAGGCGTATGTTGCGAAATTTGTTTACGAATAAGGAAGGCGTTCTTATTTTCGATAATTCCTAATAGACTTTAAGATAAAGATTTTGGCAAGGCGGCGCAAGGAGATAGTACTATAGTACATCGACGAAGCGCCAACGCAGTCCAAAATCTTTATCTTAAAGTCTATAAGAAATATCTTGCATTGTTTCTTATATTCAATTATTTTCAACTTTTTTTCAGACAGTCATTTGAAAAAAAACGTTATAATCGAAAATAAAGTCCTCAATCGGAAAAGTCCGACAAGTCCGACAAGTCGGACACGTCAGACCTGTCAGACTCTTTCAGATGGGGAAATCAAAGGGAGAATATAATAATGTTTGGAATAGGTATGCCAGAACTGATAATTATATTGATAATTATTTTAGTGGTGTTTGGCGCAGGTAAATTACCTGAAATTGGTTCAGGTATTGGAAAAGCCATTCGAAATTTTAAACAGGCCACAAATTCAGAAATCAACAATCCAGAAACAGAACGTATCCAAAATGCGCAGGTTGTTTCTTGATTGCAAATTTAGGAGGTATTTATGAATATTCTTAAAATTGATCATCTGGGAATCGCAGTCAATAGCATTGACGAAGGCAAAAACTTTTGGACTGATGTTTTGGGCCTTAAATTTGAAGGTTCAGAAACTGTTGAAGCTCAAAAAGTAACCACTGCTTTTTTTCCTGTTGGTGAAAGCGAGGTAGAGCTTTTGGAATCAACATCGCCTGATGGCCCTGTGGCAAAATTTATTGAAAAAAAAGGTCAGGGCATTCAGCATGTCGCTTTTCGAGTGGATAATATTGAAAATGCACTTGAAGAACTCAAAGAAAAAGGGATTCGACTCATTGATGAAAAACCTCGCATGGGTGCTGGTGGCGCTAAGATCGCTTTTTTACATCCAAAAGCGACCCAAGGCGTTTTGGTAGAACTTTGCGAACGTTCATCCTGATTCAACCCTGTTGGAGGTTTTATGAATAAAGAATTACATTTAACTGATGATTTTCAACCCCATACTTATGAAAAATGGTGTGAGACTGTAGAAAAACAACTCAAAGGCGCACCATTTGCAAAGCTTGTCAAAAAAACCATTGAAGGCATTGATATTGCCCCCATGTATTTTCAAAAAGATCTGGATCATGTGCCGCATAAAAATGCGCTGCCTGGCTTCTCACCTTATGTGCGCGGGGTTTCGCCATCAGGTGCCATATGTCGTTCATGGTTTGTGGCTCAGGAAATTGTTTATCCTGATCCTTTTGTGTTCAATGAAGCCTTAAAAAAAGATCTCGAACGTGGACAAACAGCCATTAACATTCCACTGGATTGGGCATCCAAAAATGCGATGGATCCGGATCAGAGTTCAGTGGTAGGCGTAGGTGCAGGCGGGCTCTCTGTTACCACATATAGTGATTGGGAAATGGCACTTAAAGATGTGGCCATTGATCAAATCCCCATTTTTATCCAGGGCGGTGATTCAGGCATTGCAATTACAGCCATGCTTATGGCCCATGCTAAATCATGTGGATATGAGTTATCCAAAATTTCTGGGTGGATTGGTATTGATCCATTGGGCATGTTGGCAAAAACCGGTTCCCTTACAACATCTTTGCCTGTCATATATGATGAAATGGCAGAACTTACCCGATGGGCACGCGCAAATACACCCCAATTGAAAACAATCAGCGTTTCAGGATTACCCTACCACAACAGCGGGGGGACAGCAGTGTGTGAGACTGCTTTTATGGTTGCATCAGCAGTGGAATACATTAAAGCAATGTTAAATCGAGGATTGGCTATTGATGAAATTTGTCAATCAATGACATTTCAATTTGCCATAGGCAGTGATTTTTTCATGGAGATTTCCAAACTTCGCGCAGCGCGTCTGGTATGGGAAAAAATTGTAAGTGCTTTTGGTGGTAATGAAACATCTCGAAAAATGTTTGCCCATGCACGAACATCATCATATAACAAAACAAAAACCGATCCCTATGTCAATATGCTTCGCGTTACAACCGAGGCTTTTTCTGCGATTAGCGGTGGATGCGACAGCCTTCACGTAGAACCTTTTGATGCCCTTTTGGGCCTGCCCACATCATTTTCAAGGCGGATTGCGCGTAATGTCCAAATTGTATTGCGTGATGAAAGCCATTTTAAACACCCGGTCGATCCAGCAGGAGGATCATGGTATGTTGAGCATCTAACAGCGCAATTGGCTCAAAAAATCTGGGAACAATTTCAGAATGTCGAAAAAAATGGCGGCATGCTGGCATCATTGGAAAAAGAACAGATACAAACCCACTTAAATGCAAAAGCGGCTGAACGATTGAAAAACATTTCATCCCGAAAAACAGTTTTTGTCGGAACCAATAAATATCCCAATCTTACAGAAAAATCACCTCATGTGAATGTACCAGATATGAAAGCTGTGGCAAAATCTCGGGCGATAAAGGTTGGACAGTTCAAAAAAACGCGAAATACAGAGGAATTGACAACATCACTGGAAAAACTACAGGCCATACGCAAAGAAAAAAATACAGATTGGTTTGAAAATGTCATTCAAGCAGCATCGACAGGGGCGTCACTGGCAGAAATCCGATTGGCCACGCGGGATAATTCTGAATCATCTATACAGATAAAACCCCTGCACTTGCATCGACTGGCAGAACCTTTTGAAACATTAAGATATCGTACACAGGAATTTGCACAAAAAACAGGCAATACACCCACCATATTTCTGGCAAATATGGGCCCTATTCCACAACATAAAGCACGGGCTGATTTTTCTACAAGTTTTTTCCAACTGGCTGCATTTAACATTCTGGAAAACCAAGGATTTCAAACCATAGGGGATGCGATGTCATCATTTAAAAATTCCAATGCACAAATTGCTGTTATTTGCTCCACTGATGATACATATCCTGACCTTGTGCCTGAACTGGCCAAACAAATAAAAGCCCTTTCAAAAGATAATATTGTAATTGTAGCTGGATATCCCAAAGATCATATTCAAGCCTTCAAGGACGCTGGCGTGGATGACTTTATTCATTTAAAATCCAATGCGCTTGCATTTTTAGAAAACCTGCAACAACAAATGGGGGTGATATCATGACAATGCCTGATTTCACAACAATGGCGTTTTCAATACCCGAATCAACAACCACTTTTGACGACTGGAAAAAATCTGCTGAATCAGATGAATGCGGCACCATTGATGACATGGTGTGGCGAACCATGGAACAAATTGATGTCAACCCCCTGTATACCACAGCAGACATTGAAAATCTTGAACATATTCAATTTGCAGCGGGGATTCCTCCTTATTTGCGGGGCCCTTATGCAACCATGTTTGTACAGCGTCCCTGGACAGTGCGTCAATATGCAGGCTTTTCAACTGCCGAGGAAAGTAATGCCTTTTACCGCAGAAACCTGGCAGCTGGCCAGCGTGGTCTTTCTATTGCTTTTGACCTGGCAACCCATCGGGGATATGATTCTGATCACCCACGTGTTGTTGGTGATGTTGGCAAGGCAGGTGTTGCTGTTGATTCCATACTGGATGCCAAAATTTTGTTTGATGGCATCCCTTTAGACAAAATGTCGGTATCCATGACCATGAATGGGGCTGTATTGCCAATCATGGCTTTTTATATTGTGAGTGCTGAAGAACAAGGCGTATCCCAGGAACAGCTGACAGGAACCATTCAAAATGATATTCTCAAAGAATACATGGTACGCAATACCTATATCTATCCACCTGAACCATCCATGCGCATTATTTCAGATATTTTCAGCCATACCTCTCAACAAATGAAAAAATTCAACAGTATCAGCATTTCTGGCTATCATATGGAAGAAGCAGGTGCAACATCGGATATTGAGCTGGCTTACACCCTGGCAGATGGACTTCAGTATGTGCGTGCAGGTATTAATGCCGGCATGGACATTGATTCATTTGCGCCCCGATTATCCTTTTTCTGGGCCATCGGCATGAATTATTTTATGGAGATTGCCAAAATGCGCGCCGGGCGTGTATTATGGGCAAAGATGATCAAGCAATTCAATCCCAAAAATCCAAAATCCATGGCGCTTCGAACCCATTGTCAAACATCGGGTTGGAGTCTTACTGAAGGAGACCCTTTCAACAATGTGGCGCGCACCTGTATTGAAGCCATGGCTGCGGCTTTGGGACATACGCAATCCATGCACACCAATTCATTGGATGAGGCCATTGCCTTGCCCACAGATTTTTCTGCACGAATTTCCAGAAACACCCAATTGTTTCTACAGGATGAAATCAACATACTTCGCCCTGTTGATCCCTGGGCAGGATCATATTACCTTGAAGCGCTGACTGATGCCATTATTAAACGTGCCTGGTCTCATATTCAAGAAATTGAAGATTTAGGCGGCATGGCCAAGGCGATTGAAACAGGTCTTCCAAAAATGCGCATTGAGGAAGCTGCAGCCCGACGTCAGGCAAATATTGATTCGGGAAAGGAACGTATTGTTGGCGTGAATACATATTGCCTTGATCGGGAAGATCCCATTGAAACCCTTGAAATTGACAATACAGCAGTACGAAACAATCAATTAGAACGATTGGCCCGGCTCAAACGAGATCGGGATGACACAAGAGTCAAGCAAGCGCTGAATGCAATCACAGTCAATGCGGAAAAAGGCACTGGCAATTTATTGGAATTATGCGTTGAAGCTGCCAGATCACGTGCGACCTTAGGGGAGATATCAGAAGCGATGGAAAAAGTATATGGCCGACATAAAGCCACCATTCGAGCCATTTCTGGCGTTTACAGTGCGGAATTTTCTGAAAAAGAGGAAGTCCTGAAAGTCCTGAAAATGGCGCGGGAATTTGAAGAAAAAGAAGGACGTCGTCCAAGAATCCTGGTTGCCAAAATGGGACAGGATGGACATGATCGCGGTGCAAAGGTTATTTCAACTGCCTTTGCTGATTTGGGCTTTGATGTTGACATTGGCCCCTTATTTCAAACCCCTGAAGAAACAGCACTTCAAGCAGTTGAAAATGATGTGCATATTGTTGGGTTCAGTTCATTGGCAGGCGGCCATAAAACCTTGCTGCCACAACTCGCTGATGAACTGGAAAAATTAGGCCGTCCAGATATTATGGTTGTTGTTGGCGGTGTCATACCAGCAGCAGATTATGACTTTTTGTTTGAGCATGGCGCAAGCGCAATCTTTGGTCCAGGAACTGTGATTCCAGTGGCTGCACAAAAGGTATTAAATGAACTGAAGCTGCGATTGAGTGAATAACATTCATTGGAGGGTGAATATGTCAACTATTTTATGCCTGGCATCGTGATTGATTTCGACTATAGGTTTGATCTCGGTTTTTGTTCGAGGGCAAACACAAGGTTTGCCCCTTCACTCGTCCTCGAACGTATGTATATCCTCGGTTATTGAAAGTAATTCAAAACGATGATCGAATGGCCTATGGTCGTAATTAAACGTATGCGACCTTATTTACTATATCCAATCGTGCTTAAAGCAGTATCAATCTCACCTAGAATACTGGGGTCATCAATGGTTGCAGGTATTTTATAGTCTTTGGCATCAGCAATTTTTTGCATGGTACCTCTTAAAATTTTTCCGGATCGGGTTTTTGGAAGCCTGTTCACAACGAGAGCTGTTTTGAAAGCAGCAACAGGGCCTATTCTATTTCGAACCATTTGAATGACTTCCTGAATAATCTCTTTTGAGTCACGTTCGACACCCACATTCAAAACAAGAAAACCAACAGGAATCTGACCCTTTAAACGATCTTCAACACCAATGACTGCACATTCGGCAATATCAGGGTGGTCTGCGAGAACTTCTTCCATTGCGCCTGTTGAAAGTCGGTGTCCTGCAACATTAATAATATCATCAGTGCGCGACATGATAAAGGCATAGCCATCTTGATCAATATAGCCCGCATCTGCTGTTTTATAGTACCCGGGAAATGGATCCAGATATGTTTCTTTAAATCGCTGATCATTTTGCCAAAGAGTTGGAAATGTGCCAGGGGGTAATGGCAGTTTAACAACAAGTGCCCCGGTTTCTCCATCTGAGAGTGGATTACATTCAAAATCCACGACGCGAAGATCCCAACCTGGAACAGCTTTTGTAGGAGAACCATACTTGATGGGAAAAGGATGAAGCCCCATACAATTGGCAGTTATTGCCCATCCTGTTTCAGTCTGCCACCAATGATCAATAACAGGTATGTTGAGCTGTTTTTCTGACCACTGGATGGTGTCGGGATCCGAACGTTCTCCTGCCAGAAATAGAATTTTAAAATGAGACAAATCATAGTTTTTGACTCGTTTGCCTTGTGGATCTTCACGTTTGATTGCACGAAAGGCAGTTGGGGCAGTAAACAGGCATTTTACTTTATGTTCTGAAATTATCCGCCAAAATACCCCTGCATCAGGAGTACCAACAGGTTTCCCCTCAAACATAACAGTTGTTGCGCCTTGAAATAAAGGGGCATAGACAATATAAGAATGACCTACAACCCAGCCGACATCAGATGCTGCCCAAAAGACATCACCGGGATCAATATCGTAGATTGCTTTCATGGTCCATTTTAATGCAACAACATGTCCGCCATTATCACGCAGTACTCCCTTTGGCTGGCCGGTTGTTCCGGATGTGTAAAGAATATATAGTGGATCAGTCGCTTTAACTGGAACGCAGTCATGGGGTTTTGCTAAAGCGGCAGCTTCTGCCCAGTCAACATCTCTGTCAAGCATTTTGGCTTTTATTTGAGGGCGTTGATAAATAATGCATTTATGCGGTTTTTCATCAACTAAAGATATCGCCTCATCCAACATTGGTTTATATTCGATAATTTTTTTACCTTCAATACCACATGAGGCGGATACAATGACTTTAGGTTTTGCATCTTTTATGCGTGTGGCAAGTTCGTTGGGTGCAAACCCGCCAAAAACAACCGAATGAACAGCACCGAGTCTGGCACAAGCAAGCATCGCGATAGCGGCTTGCGGTATCATCGGCATATAAATTAATACTCTGTCTCCTTTAACAATGCCTTGTAATGCCAGAAGTCCAGCAAAGTTTGCGACCTCATCCCTTAGTTCTCTATAAGTAAACTTTTTAATTGTGCCGGTTACCGGGCTATCATAAATAAGTGCAAGCTGGTCGCCTCTTTTGTCAATATGACAGTCAAGTGCGTTATAACAGGTATTTATTTCTCCTCCACTAAACCAGCGGTAAAAAGGTTTGTTTGAGTCATCCAACACTTTGTCCCATTTTTTATACCAATGGCAATTTTGAGCAATTTCTCCCCAAAATCCATCAGGATCATTTAGAGATTTTTGGTATGCTTCATCGTATAAATTTGGCATTTTTCCTCCTTTATTGCATAAAAGATTTTCCTTTTAACAAATTCCGAGTTTTAGTAGAATTATTTAATAACAAAAAAGGGATGTCTTCTCAAGTTATATTTTGGTATTTTTCAATAGCCGAGAATATACATATGTTTAAGAACGAATGTAGGGGGCAAACCTCGTGTTTGCCCTTCGACAAAAAACCGGAAACGCGCCTATGTCCGAAACCAATGTGTTTAAGGTTTGATCTCAGTTTTTGCTCAAGGGCAAACACAAGGTTTGACCCTACATTCGTCCTCGGACGTAATTATATTCTCGGTTATTGAAAAATACCAAAACTTATAGACCTATGCGAATTCAATATTACAATAAAAAAACACCTTGATAATGGTTCTTATATAATTTAGTATAAGAATTATGAAATTAAAAATTGTCATTGATACAAATGTATTGTTTGAAGGTCTAACAATATCTGTTTTGAAAAATTTAATTTCCCTGAATTTGAAAAAATTTAGCAAAGAATTGATTATCATTTTTATCAAAATATTGAATTTTTGGAATGATACAGGAGAAATAACCATGAAACAAATAAAACAAGAAGTATTATATGATACTGAAACTCTAAGCGATAGAGAAATTGCGACATTTCTTTCCTTGTTTAATCCTGAAGACGTTTTCAAGCAGTATAAACCAGAAGACGTATTCAAGCAGTATAAACCTGAAGACGTTTTCATACAATATAGACCTGAAGAACGTTTAAAAGGTCTCGATATTAAAACAATTGAGGCATATCTTGAAAAGGCAAAAAAAAATAAACAGGTTTAATCCTGAAAGAAGTTAGAAGTTGCATATGTTAAAAAAACAGACAAAAGATAAGCCAAATACACAATCTGAGAATAATAGAACCTCACAAACAAGCCATACTCTCTTTGGAAGACTGATGAAGG
>Ga0272440_1001177_pt1 | contig 21788 bp, 18 predicted proteins | sample SSMMMBAug17_FD_192440 | JGI IMG/M metagenome (GOLD analysis project Ga0272440, IMG submission 192440) | Marine sediment archaeal communities from Little Sippewissett salt marsh, Falmouth, MA, United States - SSM-MMB-Aug17 | ecosystem: Environmental > Aquatic > Marine > Wetlands > Sediment ...
TTGGTTCGTTTTTGGTTTTAGTCCGGAGGGCGAACACAAGGTTCGCCCCTACATTGGTTTCGGACATTGGTTGGGTTTCGGTTTTTGCTTGAGGCAACATTTTCCCCTAACTTTTACATACGCCCGAATTAAAAGTGTTTGATTTCATCTTATTCATCTTCTTCAGCGTAATCCAGGTTCAAAATGAATAGAATTGACTCTTTCAGAAATGAGGAACTTATTTTCAGAGCATTCCTAAAAAGGAAACTTATTTTCAGAAAGTTCTATGATTGAATTGTGTCTTTGAAACAAAAAAAGCTTGTTATCGTAATAATAACAAGCTTTTTTGTATTTGGAATGCCGAAGGCCGGACTTGAACCGGCACGGACGTTGTCCACTACCCCCTCAAGATAGCGTGTCTACCAATTCCACCACTTCGGCGGCTAGTTATTCAGTTTCAGTCTGATCAGCACCCGGAACAGAAATACTTTGCTGAAGCGGTGCTGATGTTGAATGTTCTTCAGATTGTACAGGCGTGTCAAGTTCTTGCGAGTCTAGCAATGCCTGATTTGTTGTATCACTTTCAGTTTGTGCATCAACATCTGTTGATGTTTCTCCTGCATCACTTTGTTGAGATTCATTTGTTTTTGCAGGGGCTGCATTTTGCACAGGTGCTTGATAATCACTCATTATTGAGGATACATTACTTTTTCCCCACATAATTGTCAATGAAAATGTCGTTAGCATAAACACTATGGCAATGACTGTTGTTGCTTTACTTAAAAAAGTGCTTGCGCCAGTTGTGCCAAATAAGGTTTGACTCGACCCACCACCAAAGGCAAGGCCCATATCTGCGCCTTTGCCTGTTTGAAGCAAGACTATCATGATTAATGCGATTGCTACAAAAACATGTATTATTGTTATTATTACTGACATACTGTTATCCAACCATTGCTCACTGATATTTTATGATCGCTGAAAATTGGTCTGCATCTAGACTGGCACCACCAACTAATGCACCATCAATATCTGGCATGGTCATTAATCCTTTGATATTATTAGGTTTAACGCTTCCACCATATAATATTCTCATGGTTGAAGCAATTTCAGTATTGAAAATTTCACTTATGCGTTTTCGTAAATATGCATGGACCTCCTGAGCCTGATCATCAGTGGCTGTCTTTCCAGTGCCAATGGCCCAAACAGGCTCATATGCAATAATGATATTGACCGCCTGGTCAATTTGCACACCTTTTAAACCAATTTCTATCTGATTGTCAAGTACAGAAAATGTTTTATTTAAATTTCTTTCATTTTCTGTTTCACCCACACAAAAAACAGGTTTTAATTTCGCCTCAATTGCCGCATGAATTTTTTGATTGATTTGTTCATCAGTTTCCTGAAAATACTGACGTCTTTCCGAGTGTCCTAAAATTACATATTGACATCCTGCTGAAACGAGCATGTCTGATGATACTTCACCTGTATAGGCCCCATTTTTTGCCCAATGCATATTTTGAGCGGACAATCCAATCTTTGTATTTTGAAAGACCATTGCAACCATCGATAAAGCAGTATAAGGTGGCGCAATCATTATATCAACTGTGTCTATTTCCCCCACAAGACTTGCCAGTTTTTTTGCTGTTTCGACAGCCTCCTCACCAGTTTTATACATTTTCCAGTTACCGGCTATAAGGGGTTTTCTTTCTGACATTGTGTGTCCTCCTCGTTATTGATTGCCAATCATCGCAGCAAGATCAACCATACGTGTGGAGTATCCAGTTTCATTGTCATACCATGACAAGACCTTAACCATATTGTTAATTACTTGTGTCGTGGGAGCATCTACAATTGATGAAAGCGGACATCCATTAAAATCTGATGAAACCAGAGGTGCATCACAATACCCCAAAATGCCTTTCAGAGTTGTTTCTGAAGCTTCCTTAAGCGCGTTGTTGACATCAGAGACAGTCAAATCTGATTTGCTAACAGTAACCACAACATCAACCAATGATACATTGGGAGTAGGGACACGAACAGCCAGACCATTCAGTTTGCCTGCAAGCTCAGGTAATACAAGGGCCACCGCCTTTGCAGCGCCAGTTGATGTAGGAATCATTGAAAGGGCTGCTGCTCTTGCACGACGTAAATCTTTGTGCGGAAAATCCAATAATCGCTGATCACCTGTGTACGAATGAATGGTTGTCATTAATCCCTGCTCAATGCCAAAATTTTCCATCAGCACTTTGGCCACAGGTGCGAGACAATTTGTCGTACAGGAGGCATTGGAAATAATATGATGCTGTCTTGGATCATATTGATTGGAATTGACACCCATCACAATAGTGATGTCCGGATTCTCGGCAGGCGCTGAAATAATTACTTTTTTTGCCCCTGCATCCAGATGTTTTGCTGCGGCCTCTCGTTTTCTGAACAGTCCAGTACATTCGGCAACAATATCAATTTCGTTTGATTTCCAGGGCAGTTCAGATGGATCTTTTATTGATGTCACGTCAATCTTCTTATCACCAACAACAATTCCATCTGCGTCTATCTCGACATTAATGTCAAGGTTTCCATGAACAGAATCATACCGCAATAAATGGGCCATTGTGGCAGCATCTGTCAAGTCGTTGATAGCAACAACATCGACATCTGTACGATTCATTGCGGCACGAAATACTATTCTGCCAATTCTACCAAAGCCATTGATGGCTAATCGAATGCTCATTGAAATCTCCTTCATGTCTTGTAATTTAAAATTAAAAATACTATATATGCTGAATGAATTCCACTTTTTTGTCAAGTGCTATTTTTTATTGTTTTAATCTTTTTTTTATATATAAACTCTGGTTTTGGAGACATAATGCCATGAATATTGAAATTCTTTCAACAGGAAATGAACTGACAACAGGTGCGCTGGCAGATACCAACGCCGCTTTCATTTCCGAATGTTTGACACAAAATCATATGATTGTCAACAGACATCATGCGGTAAGTGATGATTTATCATTAATTTCGACAGTCTTATCAGAAATATCGCATCGAGCGGATATTCTTATTGTTACAGGAGGATTGGGACCAACATCAGATGATCTCACTGCTGAAGCAGCGTCCAAAGCAATTAATAAATCACTGGTTTTTAATCAATCGGCTTATGATGCCATGTGTGATTTTTTTGATCGTATTCAACGTCCAATGAATGAATCAAATAAAAAACAGGCATATCTGCCTGATGGCGCAGAACCAATTCCAAATCCAGTTGGAACTGCAACAGGCTTTAAGTTATTCATGGACAGGTGTTATGCTTATTTTTTACCAGGCGTCCCGCATGAAATGAAAAAAATGCTCACCACTTATGTATTGCCTGATATAAATCAAATTTTTTCCGACTTGAAACAAAAAACCGGCCATCAAACAATTGTATGTTTTGGCCCAAGTGAATCCGCTATGGGGGATACCATTAAAGATATTCCTCTATTAATTAAGGGGGTTCAGGTTGGAACACGTTCAATGTTTCCTGAACTTCAAATCAAGTTGTATGCCACTGATGAATCCATTGAAAAGATAGAATCATTGCTTGAACAGGCTGAAAAAATATGCATGGATCGTCTTGGAAAATATATTGTATCCACAAAAGGTGAATCCATACAACAGGTTGTGGGAAATTTATTACGTGAACGAAACGCCTCTCTGGCAGTCGCAGAAAGTTGCACGGGTGGATTGATTGCGCATAAAATTACAGACGTGCCCGGGAGTTCTGATTACTTTTTATGTTCAGCTGTTACTTATGCCAATGATTTAAAAATAAATATGTTAAATGTTTCTTCTGAAACTATCCAAAAATATGGTGCAGTCAGCCAGGAAACAGTTATGGAAATGGCTGAAGGGATTAGAAAAAAAACGAATGCACACTATTGTCTGGCTACAAGCGGCATTGCTGGTCCTGGTGGTGGCACATCAGAAAAACCAGTTGGTACACTTTGCATGGCAGTTGCATATGATTCTGACATTCAGTCTCAAAAAATTGTTTTACCTTTTGGCAACCGAAAACAAAAGAAAGAGTTGTTTGCTATGGCCGCCCTGGATATGCTGAGACGTAAAATTTTACATTTACCATTTCTTTTTGAGGAATAATTGCAGGTGAAATTGCTCGTGTGCCAATATCAATAAGTAAGCGGTCATAAGTTTTCGGGTAGAAAAAAGTTCGTCCAACTGAAAACGTTCTACCGCCTGGGGTTGAAACCCCAGGCGGTCGTGCTGGAACCGAAATTTTTCAATACCAGGCGGTCGAACATAGCCCGAAAGGTTATACTTTTATCTACCCGAAAACTTATGATCGCTTACTTAAATGGGGAAGTTATCTCTGAAATTTCCTTATGGGGAGGTTCCTATGAAAATCAAGATTACAGAAATTCTAGTATCACTTATGATTATTATGTTCATTGGATTTATCCTGTTTTTTGTTGCAAGTCATCTGGCCAATAAAAAAGAATCTTCACTCAAAGAAAAAACCAGGCTATCTGACAATGATAAAAATATTTCCAAACAGAATGTTCAGACAAAAACCCAACAAACCCAAAAAACCCAAAAAAACATAAAAACAGTCCCTCAAACGAAACCAGACACTGTAAATGTGACAACAAAAGCCATCACAAAAACATCAAACCCGCCAAAACCTATCGCAAAAGCACCGACACCGGTTCGAAAATCGATACAAAAGGACAGAGTAATTCAATACGAAACAGTTCGGGATAACAGCAAACATCCTGATCATTCTCTTATGGATGACAGAAAAAAGACATTTGGCATTAATAAAAGCCTCGACTTGATTGTCAAGCCAGATGAAAAAGTTCGTGTCGGTGATACTATTGCGCCAATTAAAATGATTTCTGAACGATTACTGTTAGATCAGGGGAAAATTATTGAGAATAATATTGATGAGCCATTTCAGCTATCTGAAAAAGATATTGCATCAAAATCAAGTCAAAACAAAACTATTCATCAGGATCAACAAAATAATAATCCTGATATGATTGGCATTGAAAAACAGATTGCAAAGGCATTGCATCAAAACCCAATAAAAGAATCCATTCCAATAGAACTGAATAATCCTGAAGAATCACAAAATGAACAGGCAAAGCCGATTCCTGGATATCCATATATTGATAAATCAACACTGCCAATAAAAAAATTGTTGGATGAAATTTCAAAGAAACAATCTACAAATTTGACTGTTGGTGATATTTCACCAGAAACACATTTAGATATATATCCCCCTCAAAGCCCAAAACCATATGAAACCAGCACCTATTTGGGGATTCGCGTGGTTCAGCCAGGAACGAATATTTGGGAGATTCATTTTGCGTTGCTTAAAGAGTATTTTCAGTATAAAGGTGTCCAAATTTCTCCAAATGCGGATGAACCCAAAAAAAGCGGAGAAAGCTCAGGCGTTGGAAAAATATTGAAGTTTTCGGAACAACTGGTCAATATTTATAACCTCAAAACGCAAACTTTTGAGCATGATTTGAATGTTATTCAACCCATGTCAGTTATCGTAATTTACAATATGTCACAAATTTTTGGTGTTTTGGATGATATTGATTACTCTGTAATTGATCGAATAGAATTTGATGGGGAATCGCTCTGGATACCATCAGTATCAATCCAGAAATGAATTGACACGTTACACGATCAATGCTATATATTTGAGATATTTAATTTATACACAGCCTTTCTGGCGACGCGTTAACAATTCACAAATATAACAAGAAAATCAACAAATAATAGGAATTAAAAATGAACTCAGTTAAAGTCCTGGTTCTTTCAGGATATGGTTTAAATTGTGATCATGAAACAGCGTACTGTTTTGAGAAAGTGGGGGCAACTGCACATCGTATTCATATAAACGATTTGACACGAGGGCAATGTCAACTGAATGATTATGATATCCTTGTTTTTACAGGCGGATTCAGTTGGGGCGATGATCATGGTGCGGGTGTATTGCAGGCACTTCGTATAAAAAAATACCTGGCTGATGATCTGAAACGATTTGTTGATCGAAACCGACTGATCATTGGTATTTGTAATGGATTTCAAACATTGGTAAACTTGGGGATTTTGCCAGGATTCACCCCGCAATGGGAACGTAATGTTGCTTTAATTCACAATGATTGTGGAAATTTTCGTAACGATTGGGTTAAATTGTTGATAAACCCGAACAGCCCTTGTGTATTTACCCAAAATCTGGCTTATATGGAATTGCCTGTTCGGCATGGTGAAGGTAAATTTTTTGCTGAAAAATCGGTTCTTGACCAATTGATTGATAATCAGCAAGTGGTCATGCAGTATGCATTAGATCGCAAATGTTTGGCAAACAATCAATTTCCAGACAATCCCAATGGTTCAGCACTCGATATTGCTGGTATCTGTGATCCGACTGGTCATATTTTTGGCTTGATGCCGCATCCTGAAGCCTTTCACAACCTGACCAATCATCCACAATGGTCGCGTATTTCTCAACAATTGTCATCAGATGTGCCTGAAGGCACACGTTTGTTTGAAAATGCCATTCAATATATCCAAAAAATTAAGAAATAACAGGGTTTATATTGCAAATCATAATTTTTTAATTTATATTCATACCCTATACTTTTCGTGTAAATAATTGATCATAAATAATTAATCAAGGAGAATCAATATGGCTAAAGGATCAAAAGGATATAATATCAAAACCTACTTAAAAGGTCAGACCATATTTAAAGAAGGTGACCCGGGAAATCTGGCATATTTAATCCGAAGTGGTTCAGTTGATATCTATAAAGTGATGAACAATAAAAAAATCTTGCTGGAAAGACTTCAACCCGGAGAAATTTTTGGTGAAATGAGCATTATCAGCAAGGAACCTCGAAGTGCCAATGCGGGGGCCAATGAATATTCGGAACTTGTGGTGATCAATCAAAAAGATCTTGAAGTATCCATTAACAAAAGCTTACCTATTGTTCAGGCCCTTGCCAATCTCTTGATCAAAAGACTTCGGCACACCAGTGAAATGATTCGAGAACATCCAACAAATAATATTTTTCTCAGTATCAGTAATCTTTTATATCTGATGCACGAAAATATCGCCTTACCCAAAAAAGGCAAAGGGGATTACCTCCTTTCTGAATCCAAAGATCACTTGATTTATAATGAAGCCTGTCAGGTTGTAAAAGATACGCTCTCATTGACGCAGGTTGAAATTGATGGAGTAATGCAATATCTACTGGAGTTGGGCTTGATTGAACTGAAACAGGTCAAAATTGCACCGATGGTGATTAAAAAAGTAGTGTCTATTCCTGAAATTGATAAATTTCTCGAGCGGATTCAAGAATATGCCAAAGAATGGAAACCTGAAAAAGGTTCTTTTATTCAAGATCTCGAATTTATTGATATTTCAGAGTTCTCAAAAATTAGCGGCCTGACAATTGATAGTATCGTTGACAAAGTTGCACAAAAAGAGGTTCCTTTAGAGTTGCTTTATTTTCATAAAGCAGGCGCTGCTGCTTGGGCTGATAAACATGGCGGAACGAACACTGACGAATCATGAAAAACTGATCAAGCCACTGATAATTTTCACAGGTATTTCATCAATTGTTACGCAATTACTGACAATTCGAGAATGCTATGCCCAATTTCATGGCAATGTATACGTGATTGCCATGATACTGTTTGTTTGGTTAATTGCCGGTGCTGTGGGCACATTGCTTGCCGATATTTGTTCAGAAAAATTCTTAACAAACAAAATGCTGGGTTTTTTATGTATCGCATTGGCTGTTTTACCAGGTACGCAAATCCTGACCATTCGATTCCTAAAACATTTTGTATTTATTCCAGGTGCAGAAATTGGTTTTTATAATACATTCGTATTCGTTGCTTGCACATTCTGGCTGTATGCACTTTTAATTGGATTTGCTTTACCCTTTATGTATTATGTTTTCAGACGTTTATGTATAGGAATCGATGCTGAAAAGTTATATATTTATGACAGTACTGGCGATGCATTGGGTGGTTTGATCTTTTCTTTTTTTCTGGTTCAAACATGCACGCCCATTCTTGTTGCATTGATAATAAATCTTTTCTTATTGATTGCAGCATTTTTTTTGATCAAGCAAAGCTTTAATTCAAAAAACATTTATTTGCTAGTGATACTGATTAGTATCGCATTGTTTATTTCACCACTTTTTTTTGAACACGCCAGTTTGAGTATGATGCACAAACAAATGGTTCACTATGAAGAGTCTTACTATGGACGTATTCAGGTGTTTAAAAACAAAAACAGATGCATTATGCTCACAGATGGTATCCCCCAAAGCAATGAGAGAGATGTCACCTTTGAAGAATCCATGGTGCATTTTGGACTATCACAAGTTCAAAATATTCATCGGGTGTTAACCATTTCTGCAAACAAGGGCATATTATTAGAAATTCAAAAATACAATCCCGCATTCATTGAAAACGTTGAAATTGATTCAGTTAAAGGAAAGCTGGAAAGTCTGTATGATTTTTTACCCGAGCTAGAAAATCTTCAATTGATCTACACCGATGGGCGTAAATACATTCAAGAAACAACAAATATTTACGATGCTGTCATCATGAATCTGCCAGAACCGGACACATTTCAGGTCAATCGTTTCTATACGCAAACTTTTTTTCAAATTGTTCATTCCAAAATAAGTTCCGATGGTGTGGTAATTTTTTCTATAGAAGGTTTTGATAGTTATTTATCTGACATACGCAAAAAGCAGATTTCATCACTGTATCAAACAGCGTTGTCAGTTTTTCCCTATGTCATGATGTATCCTGGTGAAAGAATATATGTCGTTTGTGGTAAAATGCCCCTTCATACCGATATTCCAGACCTATTATCCAAAAAAAATATTCAGACACAGTATATTCACTATTATTTTTATGGTGATATTTCTCAGCATCGCATTCAATATTTACAAAATCAACTCAATCCATCGGTTGCAATCAATCATGATAATTTACCGGTGCTTGTGCGCATGACAGTTGAAAACTGGTTATCTGCCTTTCATACAGATTTAAATATTTTTATTTTAAGTATTTTAAGTTTATTTTGCCTTTGTGCGTTTATGACAAAATCAACCGAATTTGTATTGTTCTCCAGTGGTATGACCTTAATGGGCTTTGAGGTATTGTTGATTTTTCTGTTTCAGATGCGAATGGGCAATGTCTATTATCAGGTATGTTGGATCGTAACATGTTTTTTGATTGGCCTGGTTCCTGGCGCTTATATGTCAAGTTATTGGATACGTAAAAGGACAATATCGACAAGGTTACTTTTAAAATTGGATTTGGGTATAATTGCAATGATTATTATCTTTCTCGTGGGAATATTGGTCAACCTTTCATTAATCCATTTTTTAAGCTTTGGATTGTTTCTTTCAATAATTTGTGGACTCCAATTTCCATTGGTATTACAAACACAAGATAGATCATCTAAGGGGATAACACGTATTTTTGCTGCTGATATTTTAGGTGCTGCTTTTGGTATTGTTCTGGTTTCAATTATTGGCATCCCATACTATGGTCTGAAATGGACAGCATTGGGGCTGGGAATTGTCAAGCTTGTCAGTTGTATAAGAATGATTGGTCAATAAGTTCTGCCTAGGAATGCTCTAAAAATCAAGATAAATGAGGGGGCTCTTGATGAAATCATTAATAATCAAGATACGCCCCCATACCACACACATAAATTGAGAAGCCATTTCCAGGCCGGTACAACGTATATTGTATTGTCTTTATATTTGATCTCATTTTCATCGCTCATGGTAATTAAAATGAGCCTGATATTTTTAATCATTGATTTGACTTCATACAACGATCGGCATTCCCTTTCTAACGTTTGCTTCGTACTGATATCTGCGGATACTTGAATCGCCTCCATGGTTTTATCACTGTAAGTCACGATAAAATCAACCTCATATCCTGATTTCGATCTGAAATACGAAACCCTCGTTTTACGACGGCACAATTCAATAAAAATACAATTTTCCAGGTGATGCCCAATATTGGATTCTCTTGACATCAAAAAGGCATCAGCCAATCCCATATCTATAACGTATGGCTTAATCGGATTAACCATTTTTTGTTTTTCTGACTGAGCGTATATAGATACATTCTGAATAAGAAAGGTATCTTGAATATAAGACATATATTCATGTAAAGTCGTTTTTGAAACCTTAATGCCATTTGATTTTAAATAATTGAAAAATTTGTTCACTGTGAACTGAGCGCCAAAATTGCGTATGAGATGTTTGATCAGTTGTTTAAGAACAATAATATTGGTTATGCCATATCGTTCTACGATATCTCTAAATATTACTGTATTGACATAGCTTTGAAGGAGTATATGTCTATCTTGATCTCTTATTTTTTGAGCCTCTGGAAAACCACCGATTGATAAATATCTGTTACATTGATTCTCCAGTAATGCCCGATAATGTTTATCTATTTGAACCAACGACTGAGGCGGATCGATATTATGACATGATAAAAACTCACTAAAACTGAATGGATAGACTATCGTCTCTATGGATCTTCCCCGCATGGATGTCGCTATTTCCCTGCTCAGCATTTTTGCTGATGATCCACTGATAAATATTTTTGCATTTTCAGAATCCATTACACGCCTGACAAATCTTTCCCATTGTGGGATCATCTGAATTTCATCCAGAAAAAAATAAACCTGATCTATTCGATTTTCTGGATACAACGCATAGTATTCATCAATGATCCAATGCATATCAGAAACTGTCATATCAATTAAACGTTCGTCCTCAAAATTCAGGTATACCAGTCTTGAACGATCTATTCCCTGCTTTAAACACTCTAATAGTTTCTGATATAAAAAATACGTCTTGCCCGTTCGTCTCATGCCAATAATCGAATATGTTTTATTTGGAATTTCTGACACCTCAATTTTTCTTTCAACTAATTTGGGTAGTTTTTTGTTTATTGAATCTATTATTTGGTTTCGTATGACTATTTTCATTGCCTATCCTTTTTGTTCTTATCAAGAAGGTCTATTTTTCTGATTTTGTACTTGTGGATAAGTTCAAAATTGAATATTTTGTATTTATACATAAGGACAATTTAAATATTTATATGTTAAATGTCAATTCATATAAGGAATGATCTGAAAATAACTCCCCCATTTATTGATATTGTTCGTTTTGAGGTGATTGTACTGTAGAGACGTAGCATGCTACGTCTCTACACGACCTAAGTAATGGATCATAAATAAATTTTAGGTTTGGTTTCGGTTTTTGTTTGAAGGCGAACATAAGATTCCACCAACCAGACGAATATCAAAATATGTTCTACGATCTACCCGAAAATTTATGAACGCATATGTAATACTTTATTTAACCAGTTTTGAATATTGATATTGATTTCTTCAAGAGGAGTTCTTTTGTTAATATCCAATATATTTTGAGCCCCCATATGATGAACGTATGTTAGATTTCTATTTTTTTTGTTCAGTTGTATTGTTAATGGCGTCATCATTTCCGGTGCAAGATTTTTTATGCTGTCAATACAATTAAGCGCATGGCCTGTAAATGAAATTAACAGTATATCATCACCCAAAAATTTTTCTTTATGTTTAATTGCAGCAGCCAACCCCATAATACCTGTTGGTTCTGGTATAACACAATTTTTCATGAGATTTTCATCATTTCTCAATAATAAATACGCATTACGCAAATCACTATTTTGAAGCCCTCCCAAAGGAAAGCCATTGGATAATTTCAACGCATGAAACAATTGGGGCATACTATAGCTTTCAAGCGCGATAGATCCGATGGCTTCATTGATACATTGCTCATCTACGCCATAATTCTTATATTCATAAATTTTTTGATTATATTTAACAGCGTTTTCAAATGGAAAAGCACCTTTCATTCCAACAGGAACTATTTTGGGGAGTTTTTTTAGTGTATGCTGAAAACTCCAGGTTAAACCGGCCAGATACGTTCCATTCCCTACTCCTGCTATAATATGTGAAGGTAAAGGCGACAGGGAACATATTTGTCTGGCAACAGGTTGAAATCCAGTTATCAATAATTCATTGCTGACATTGGCATTAAAAATGCCTGAAACGTTGATTTGATTTGAAAGACGATAGACATCTTCGTATGTCGATTCTTGCAAAGCAATGACGAATGTATTGTCAAATATAGACAGATATTTCGTTTTCATGCTTGATTTCGGAATAAAAATCAGTGAATAATATCCATGAAGCCGTGTCTGAATTGCTAATGACAAGGCATGATTTCCGGATGAAGCTATTTTAAAGATTGATTGTTTGTTATTTTCTGCCAGATTAATTGCTTTGGTGACCAGGTAATCTTTCATACTTCCAGAAATATTATTCCCTTCATCAAGAATATATACTTTTCGAACGCCTAAAGCTTTTGAAAAAACTCTTGAATTATATATGGGAACATCAATGTCATAACAATAATCAGTTAATGGATTGTATTCTGGCCATAATATAGCGTATTTATAGCCGTTGGGGATATGTTGTTTATGGTGTGCAATTTTATCAGAGGCAACTGAATGATTACACAGTAAACATTTGAAATTTTGAGGTATCATTATTTGTTACATTATGTCTTTTTTCAATAATCTTATTAAATTTGGAGTATCCATTTTGATTTTTACAACATCTGTTTTTGTGGCAAAGAATCTAATTAAATTAATAATAATTATCATATATATTTTTATTGTAAAGAAATATTTCATTTGTAAATGGATTTGCGAAATGAGCATTTCGCAATCGTACTTTTATTATTTATTTAAATTTCTATTTATTTGTGATAGTATTGACGATCAACAATTCAGCCCATCGTACACGTTCACAAATGGCCGAATCGTTGATCAATGGTTTTAGAAATCTTAACATAATTTACCTAGGGAATGCTCTTAAAATAACATGCTCACTTTTCTTAATCGTACAAAAAAATAAGGTTGTGTAGAGATGTAGCAATGTCTCTACAGTACAATTACCTCAAAATGAACAATATCAATCAATAGGAACGTTATTTTCAGAACATTTTCAATTGCTTTTCGAATCTATGAAATTATATTGTATATTACCGATAATCCTATCAATACTTTGCATGAATACGACAATTCAGGCAAATAACACTACTGTTGTGGACATTCAAATCAAATTAAGAAATGCACCACTTAATCCATCACCACTGCGCAATAGAGCGCAAGAACATATCCAACTCAACAAAGGAAAACCATTTTCACAAAAAGACCTTTTAGATACAATTTCATCTTTGGAACAATCCAGGATATTCAAAGACATTACAAGTGAACAAATTCATACGCCTGATGGTATCATTGTTGTTTTTCAAATGACTGCCTGTAATGTAATCAAGGATATTCAAATTCGTGGTGCTTTTCCTTTATTTGAAAAAGATGTCTTGAATGTCATGACTATCAGTCCGGGTCATATATGGTATTTTGAGATGGCACAAACACAAATCAGACGTATTCAAGAGTTATATACACGTGAAGGGTTTGTTCATTCAAAAGTGGATGTCCATGCACACAATGATATTCATGATGGGTACTACATTGTTAATGTTATCATCAATGCCGGAGATTGCGCCAGATTGAAAACACTCGACATTGTTGGCAATGAATATTCAAGCGACTTACTGTTAAAAGCGCGTATGAAAACCTGGCAGGTATCTTATATTCCTGGTGATGCAGGATGTTTCAAAGAAAAGCAATTACGTAACGATGTGTTGAATCTGATTTCATGGTATAGAAAAAAGGGGTATGCTGATGTTCACATTCGCTCGAAGGTGGATAGACACAGCCAGGCGGTTGATATACAATTGATTGTCCAGGAAGGTACAAAATATCAGGTACACTTTATTGGCAATCATTATTTTTCACATAACAGCCTTGAAAAATGTCTGACTCTTTTTTCCAAGGGCAACCGAAATGACACTGCGTTAAGAAGAAGCACGCGGGCAATTCTAAATAAATATCGAGAGGCGGGTTTTTTAAATGCAAACCTGCATATTTCAAATTGGATGAAAATCAACCCAAAGAATCATGTTCAACATATCTGGTTTTATATTCACGAAGGGGCACGTACCTGCACTCAAAAAATTGAATTTGTTGGTAACCAATCGCTATCAAAAAAACAATTACAAAAACACATGAAATCTCCATTCCCAGGTTTTTTTGGGGATGTACCTTATCAGCCAGGTATTCTGGATGATGATATACCTGCAATTAAAAAATTATATATCAGTCAAGGTTTTTTACAAGCGAATGTGAGAAAAGAAATAAAATGGACGCCGGATAAAACAAAAGTAATTATTTATATTCATATTGATGAAGGGCCTGAAACAACGATACGATCTGTTTCCTTTTCTGGCGATACTTCGGTGATCCATCCTTTCAAATTGCCACCACTCATTAACCATGCATTTAATCACATACAAATATCAAAAATCCGACAACTTCTGGAGGCACATGTTTCTGATAAAGGTTACCCATATGTCATGGTCAAAGAAAATGTGCATTTGGCAAAAGATCAAAAAAATGCAGATATTATTTTTCATGTTCATAAAGGAAAAAAAGTACAGGTTGGCCATATTTATTTTCATGGAAACTTTAAAACCCGACGCAGTGAGTTATATGAAATTTTGTCTATAAATTCAGGAGAAAATTTTTCATTGTCCAAAACATTGAAAGCACAACAAAATTTACGCGATATGAAAATTTTTAACTCTGTAAAATTAACCCCTTTGGGATTGAAGGAAAAAAAGGACGAAATCCATTTATTTGTCGAAGTTGAAGAAAAAAAGCCTTTGTTTCTTGAATTGGGTGGTGGTTATAAAACAGAAAAAGGCGCTTTTGGTCATATCAAGTTCGGCGATAAAAACCTTATGGGCAAAAATAAAAGTACATGGATTCGATTTGAACAAAGTGAAGTTGGCTATCATGGCGAATTCAATATTCATGAACCAGATTTGTTTGGTGAAAGGATTGACACGAACTTTGCGTATTATATTGAAAGATTGAAAGAATTTAATAAAACATATGGTACGCAAACATATGGCTGGTCTTTGAGCCTCAACAGAGATTGGTCCCAGAGAGTTAGAAGTGATATTAATTTTCGGTATGAACGTCGAAGAAAATTTCTAAGGGATATATTACAGGATGATGACATTGCGCTCTCTACTGAAGAACTACAGCCCAGAAGTCTTATTGTAACAACTCCTTCCATTATTTATGATAGCAGAAACTCTTTTATCCGACCGAAAAAAGGATTGTATGCCTCATATGCAATGGATATTTCTCAAGGCATTGCCAATTCCTTGGATGATTTTATCAAGTATTATCTGGAAACCAGAGGATATTATGAATTCAGTACAAATTTAAACATAGCCTTGACAGGCAGATATGAAACTATTCAGGCTTATGGCGCGCTAGAAAAAATTCCGGAAGATCAATTGTTGTATTTGGGTGGATCCTCAGATGTGCGTGGGTTTAAAGAAAATATGTTCTTGTTTGATGATAACGCATCGCCAGTGGGTGGGGAAACAATTCTATCAGGCAGTCTTGAGGCACGATATGATCTGGGGCTCAACTTTGAAATATTTTTGTTCGTTGATGCTGGAAAATTGCTTGATATCAGAAAAGAGGTGCCTGTCAAACAGTTTCGATACAGTAGTGGTGGCGGCCTGCGTTATCATACACCTATCGGGCCCATTGGAGTGATGTATGGTATGAAAAATCATGTTTTTGGAAATGAAGATCGCGGACGTTTCCATTTTGCTGTTGGGTATAGTTTTTAGTTTTATTGGTTTATATATATATCGGTATATTATAAGGGTAATTTTTTTACGAAAAGACTTGACTTATCCATAACCTCTGTCTTAATATAAACATTTATTTACGCGAAAATCATAGTCTGAAAATGAATTTTCAGATAAAACGTAACCAGTGGTAAGTCAAATCAATATATAAGATATCTGGCTTACCCCAAAAAGAAGGAAAAGATATGTCTTGGGATTGGGAAAAACTTCAAAAACAACAACAACGTCAATACAACAGAGCCCCTACCCCGCCAAATTGGGATCATATTTCCGAGAAGTTTAACAAGTTCAGAAATTTTAAAATACCGGGTACCTGGCTAATTGGACTGTTGTTACTTCTTATTTATGCGGGCTCATCCATGTTTTTTACTGTTGATACCGATCAGGCCGGAGTTGTACAAAGATTTGGTAAATACAATCGCACTGTAGGACCTGGATTGAACTATAAATTTCCAGCAGGTATCGAAAAAGTTACCAAGGTTAAGGTAAAGTATATTTATAAAGAAGAATTTGGGTTTCGTCCAATGCAACAAATTCAGCAATCACAATTTTTGAGTGACTCAGAGCAGAATGTTGCCTTGATGCTTACAGGTGATTTAAATGTTGCGGTTGTCCCCTGGATTGTTCAATTCAGAATTCAAGATCCTTATTTATACTTATTTAAAGTTCATGATGTTCGTCGATTGTTAAGAGACCTGGCCGAAGCGACCATGCGGCTGGTTGTTGGAGATCGAAGTATTAATGAGGTAATCAGCAAACGTGAAGAAATTGCTGATCAGGCTAAGCTTTTGCTTCAAAAAGAAATGGATCAGGCACAAACAGGAATTCATATTGTGACTGTTGAAATGAAAAAGACAAATGTGCCACAAAAAGTTCAACCATCCTTTAATGAAGTCAATCAAGCTATCCAGGAAAAAGAGAAACTCATATATCAGGCCAAAGAAGATTATAACAAGGCGATCCCCTCTGCACGTGGAGAGGCAGAGCGTGTTATAAAAGCTGCCGAGGGGTATGCGCTGGATAGAATTAACAGGGCAAAAGGTGATGCTTCACGATTTGTGTCTCAATATGACAAATATGTCAATGCTCAAGATGTTACACGACGTCGTATGTATTTGGAAGCCATGAAGAAAGTTTATCCCAAACTGGGAAAAGTTTTTGTTATGGATGCCGAGCAAAAAAATATTTTACCGCTAATCAATCTGGATACATTTTCCCCTAATTTGCCACCGACACAAAACAATCAAATCAGTGAGAAAGGAGTTAAGAAATGAATTCAAAACTAACTATAGTTAAAGAAAATAAAGAAGTTATCGTTATATCCACATTGATTATTTTTGCTCTCTTATTCTTTTTATCTGCATATTCAGTTGATGAAACAGAACAGGTGGTTATTACCCAATTTGGAAAGGTCGTTGGGGTTCCCAAAATTGAACCTGGTTTGTATTTTCGGGTACCATTGATACAGCATATCAATAAATTTCCTAAAAATTTGCAGGAATGGGATGGAGATCCTGGTCAGATCCCCACGCTTGATAAAACATATATATGGGTAGATACATTTGCCCGATGGTTAATTGTGGATCCTGTAAAGTTTTTTCAAACTGTGACGAATATCAACAGCGCCCTTGGCAGACTTGATGATATCATTGATCCAGCGGTTCGCAATTTTATAACATCCTATCCATTGATTGAAACTGTCCGACAGACCAATCGAAAGATGGATACATTCGAAATGGGTATGGATGAAAGCAATGATCGCCATATTGGAACGATTAAAGTTGGTCGTGAAAAAATAACTGAAGGCATTCAAAAGCAGGCCATACCCAAATTACAAGAATTTGGCATTGAATTGGTTGATGTTAAAATCAAGCGAGTCAATTATGTTGAACAGGTACGAGAATCTGTCTATGGTCGAATGATTGCCGAACGTAAGCAAATTGCTGAAAAATTCCGATCTGAAGGTCAGGGGGAAGCCCGAAAAATTTTGGGTAAAAAAGAACGTGAACTGAAACTCATTACTTCCGAGGCATATAAAACCTCTCAGGAAATCATGGGACAGGCGGATGCTGAGGCCATTTCCATTTATGCCAATGCCTATGAAAAAGATCCTGAATTTTATTCATTTACTCAAACATTAGAAAATTACAGCACAACTATCAATAAAGATACATCACTGATTTTGTCAACCGATGCCGAATATCTTAAATTTTTTAAAGGATATTCAAATAAGTAAATACCCGCGGGCAGATATCTTTTTTAGGGGGGGAAATGATTGGCAATTTGTTTCATTACACATGCCAATTCGCGCAGGAAGGTATTTTTTTATGTTATAGCGGGCCGACATCTCATGATGTCCTGGTCAGCACTGGCAACTCTTTAAGACAGTATCTTGAAGAAAACAGCGTGGATAAAAAAAGGTATTATTGTATTTTTTCTGTTTACGTGGAATTGTTTGAAAATATTATCCGATATGGGGTGGATTGCTTTGGTGAAAATCTTTGTCAAAAACGTTGCCGGTGCCCATATGGCATTATTACAGTAGGGATGAACAATGATCACTTCACTATTAAAAGCGGCAATATTATCGCCCTGGAACAAAAAGACAAGTTAAAAAAATACCTCAATACAATAAAAGCCATGGACCCCCAAATCTTACGAGATTATTATCGGGACAAACGAAAACAAACAACAGCATCAGATTGTAAAGGGGCAGGTCTTGGATTTATCGAAATCATTCGGAAATCCAGCCAGCCCATTACTTTTTCGTTTGACTATATTGATGACTATTTTCTATTTTTTTCAATGACAACAGTGATTTGAAGGAGTTTGCCATGACAAACCTCGAAATATCAAAAACAAAAACCACTCCCGAAATTCTATTCAATTGTTCAACAAACGAATTATCAATCGTAGGGGAATCGTTTCCTGAAAATACGTCTGAGTTTTATGCCCCTGTATTTGAATGGTTAGAAAGATATCTTAATTCCATTACCAACCAGGTGGTGGTTGTTAATATTGAACTTGTGTATTTCAACAGTAGCAGTTCCAAGGTGCTGATGGACCTGTTTGACATGCTGGAAGAAGCCGTTCAAGATGGCAAAGACATCTCAGTTAACTGGCGCTACGATGAAGAGAATGAAATGGCTGCCGAATATGGTGAAGATTTTATGGAAGATCTTGAAAAGCTACCATTTAAACTGGTTGAAATTTAGTCAGACAAAACACTCAATATAACGTTATTTACAGATCATTCCTCAGTAAAATTGCTTTCAACAATTTGCCTAAAAATAATATTGAAACGTCACAGATAACCTGTCTTCATTTCTGTAAAACCATAACAGACTTTCTTTGTCCTTCATAGAAAAAAAGGTACATGAAGAAATCATTTGAAAGTTATCTGCCATATCGTGGGTCAGGCGAAATTGATGAAAGTTGTTTTGTTCTTGCACATGATAAAAAAAATTATATTCAAACATTAAGGTGTTATTGAAAAAATCTTTTGAAAAGATTGTATAGATTGTTGTTGAATTCTTTTTTGTAAAAATTAGATTATCTGTAGCACTCGGAATGAAACGATTTGTAACTTCACCAGCAATCTGATAACGCCCATTTGCATTGAATTCCAAACCTATTCCCATATCCACAATATTTTTTTCAATGGCGCCAATATCAAAGTTGACAGCATCTAGTTTTTGAAATGATAATCGATTTTTATAGGCAGTTTCAATTTTATATAAAAATGCACCAGATACATAACTTGCTGCCAAACCAATCATTTCGTATGGATGGTAGATTTTTTCAATTATGGGTTTTCTTTGAGCAAAATCGATCATTTTAAAATGGTATATACTTGAATTGTCAAAAAAACAGCCAGCCATTATTGACAGATCAACCTTACCCCAATTTTTTTTCCATCGGATCCCATACTCTGTATCCGCATAAGTCGGTTTGTCATCAATTATGATGAGTTGATCCAGGCCGGGAATTTCCAGATAATACTGTGTTTCATTCTCTGGTTCGTTATCGGTCAGGGGGTGTGGAGAAACAAAGATAAACAGATTTCCCCATTGCGTGTAAATATCCGAAGATAACATTAATTGGCCGAAGCGTGAATCTTCTAGTTTTATAAATATAAAGTCTGAGTTATCACGCGGAGAAACAATATCAGTAATAATCTGCGTGTCTGCTTTTCCCCACACAACGATTTGTCTGCCTAGACTGATATTGAATTGGTTAAATCCAATTTGAAAAAAAAGTTCTCGAAGATTTGAAACAATGCGTATACTTTTATTGCTTGCCTGTGTCCGGTGATCATTATCAAATAATAAATTACTGCGACCATCAAATTGAAAAAAAAGTTTGTCTGTCAAAAGGGTTTGGATTTCAGATCTAAAATATGTGTCATGCGTTACAAATGATGGTTTCAATACCAGATTATTGGAAAACTCATAACCTAACGTAAAACGTGAATCTTTCAAAATTTGATTGTGATACCATGGATCAGCAAGCTCTTTTTCTTCCTGAAAAAAACTCTCATTGCTGAATACAGCATCATCATCAATAATGGCATCATCATCAAAGGCAGATTCTGGATCAAAAATCTCATCAGATTGATGGTGTGAATTATCCGGTTCAAAAACCATGTCATCATCAGAATCGAAAATACTCTTTGCATGGATTGAAGCAATTAATGTTATGGATAAGAAGACAATAATTGGATAAAAAAATAAATTATTCATTTTAGATATGATTGATATTTTTTTAGCGTGCTTTCACGAAAAACGCTATCAGTCAATGTTCTTTGAGTTAAAAAAATATCCTGGACATTTTTGTTAAGCGCAATTTTTTCATACGTCAAATATGTGCGACGTTTCGTTTCCAGGTTAAAAACAAGGATTTTTCTTGGTACCAGAATATTATCTATTATTTCAATATGATTGTTGTATATTTTTTTTACTTTTTTGCCCTGCCTGTTGTAAAGAATTGATTTCAGAGCGATGAATCTTTTTTTATCAATCCAATCCATTATTCTGGAGTAATTACTTTTGAGGGCGCGTTTTTTTTCTGGTATCGATTCAATCACCCAGCAGGCGTGTTTTCGATAGGTTTCACTCCCAAGAATTTTGTAGGAATAGTCTTCAAGACGAATACTTTCCATATCTTCATAAGAAAACTCAGTGCCAAAAAAACTGCCAGTTTTCGGTTCGTTTTCATTGCCAGACACGATTCGCTTCACTTTTCCAAGCGCAGACAGATACAACCATTGATCAGTATCATGATCTATTTTTTCATAATCATATTGCAAAAAACCAATCCCTTTTTCTGAAGCTGGTTCAATGATAATACTGACTGATTTATGATCTTTTTCATTGGGGCCATAATCTTTTCTGACCATATCCAAAACTTTAACTCTCGGCGTATCTGCACACACATATTTTTGTCCTTTTTTTATTACACGACAGGATGACAGACGTACTCTGGAGATTTCTGTGGTGCCATCATCTCGGTCAATCACTTTTTGCATGATTTCTTTTGCATCCTGCGCATTGGATGAACTAATGAGCAAGAAAGAAATGACAATTGTCAATAGATATTTATTCATAGTTATTCCTTATAGCTGTAGGGTCGGACCAAATTAACTGATTAAAATTAAAAACAAAACGTTCAATTTTACCCCCAAATATGAGCCTATAACGCTCTTTTTGGGGGCAAAAAGAGCGTTATAGTTATTTAGGAGCAAAAAAATGACAAATTTATGAGATAAGTAAGCGGTCATAAATTTTCGGGTAGATAAAAGTTCGTTCAACTAAAAATGTTCGACCGCCTGGGGTTGAAACCCCAGGCTATTATCTGTCGTCCCTAAAGGGACTTAAAGTGTTATATTTA
>Ga0272440_1001178_pt1 | contig 21788 bp, 15 predicted proteins | sample SSMMMBAug17_FD_192440 | JGI IMG/M metagenome (GOLD analysis project Ga0272440, IMG submission 192440) | Marine sediment archaeal communities from Little Sippewissett salt marsh, Falmouth, MA, United States - SSM-MMB-Aug17 | ecosystem: Environmental > Aquatic > Marine > Wetlands > Sediment ...
ATATATTATAATCTTAATGTTTGTATTATTAATAGAAAGTTGTTGCTCTATTAAATGTTATAACCCAAAAATAATGGGCCTTATTGAACCAATGACTAGAATAATTTATGAAGATAAAAATATCGAAGTAGATTATTGTTTTGATTATTCTATTAATCAATTAAAAATTTATGTATATAATACATATTTAGTTAAAGAGCAGTTTCAAAGTATTATTAAGTATGAGCAAAAATGTGAATGCGGTAGTTCTGAAAGAATTTTTAATTTTTTGAAACCTGAGGGACATTGGTTTGATAAATCAAAAAAGGAATTTTTTATTAAACAACCATTTCAAAATATTGAATTACAAATAAATACTGATGTTGATTTTATAACTATTTTTAATAATAAAACTATAACTGACAGTAATGGATTTGCATTAATAGATATTTTTTCAAATAGTGGTGAACTTTACATTGTTGGACATCCACCAGGAACATTAAATAGTGATTACGAATATGGTTTTATAGAAATAAAAATAAATGATTATAGTAAGAAAATACCAATATATTTTATTCCAAAATCTCAAGCAACTCAAACTTTGTCAGAAAGCTATTCAAAAACTGAAAATAATTCTGTACCAGTAACAATTTGTACCAATGAACCTATTTCAATAACAAAGGCTCATATTCAGGATGATCAATTATTTGAAGTTATTTCTTCTTATTCTAATAAAAAAAAAGAATTAAGTCTTAAAGTATTTCGTGTAGAAAAATATAAGATTTTTGAAAAAAAATACTATAATTGCTACAAATTTTCAAAAGATAATATTTCATCTAATAACTGTTCAATAAAAAAAGATAATAATGAAAAAGTGGATAATACTTTCACTATTAATATTGATAAATCTTTAGCTTCAGAAACTTATACAAAAACTATTAATGATTGGTATATTAAAGATAATTCGTATGAAATAAAAAAACCTTGTGCAGATTGCAATATTGTTTTATCTAATTCAGATAACAAAATTAATTTTCAAATTCAGACAATCAAAACAGACACTCAGGGTTATGCACAAATTGAATTATATCCTAAACCTAAGATTGAAAATGAATATTTAGAAATTAATACCGGGCAAGAATTCAATAATAGTATTGAAATAAAATCTAAAATAGATGTTTTTTGGAAGTGTGAAAATTTTAGAAATTTTATTCCTTTTTATATTCTTAAAAAAAGATATGCTCCTTTTTATGAAGTAGTACCCTAATTTTATTGAATTTGAATGATAAAATGAGTTGAACTTAATGTATCAATCTTAGAAATTAATTATTAATAATCAAAGAGTTTATAAATTATGAAGACACTAGGACAGTTTTTTTTTGGTATTGTCATTTTTATCATAGTTATAATTACTATCTACATGATAATCAATATTCTAGAAGATGGAACAATAAAAGATGTTTTAACAAATATTACTGGAAAAATTATTGAAAATGATACACCAAATAAAAAAGAAAAAGAAATGGGAAATGGTTATTTTTGCCTTACTACTTATAATAACATTCCAAGAAAAGTAATAATTATTAATTTTGATAATGCAATTTGCTACAGCAAACCTGATATAAAATCAAAAAATGATGGAATAAGCCTAAGTTTTCTTAATTTTTACTTTCTTTTTAAAGAACAAACTTCATCAACTGGAGAAGAATTTGTTTTAGTAGGATCGGATCCCTTTTCAAATAAAACTATTGGATGGATAAAAAAAAATGATACTGTTTTTTATAATACCAGACAGGCATTTAGAGCAATTGAAAAATTTGAAGATAGAATGCCAATAATTGCCTGGAAAAATATCGAAGACATTGATGATAAATCCAAAATACATTACATGGAAGGAAATGATCCAAATTTAAGTATCAAAAATAAAACTTTTTTATTATTATCAATTAAAGATCAGGATAAAGATCCAAAATATCAATTTCTGGTTCATTTTCAGTCACATAAATCTGAAAATCAGAATATTTGTATAGGGTGGTCAAGATTAAAAAATGTCCCATTTGAATTTGTTTATTATATTACAAAAAATGAACTAAGAACTAAGATTGAACAATTTTCAAATATAATAAGGGGGAAACAATATGGAGAAAATCCAATTATTAAGCTCTTTTCTAGTCATGTAGAAACTGTTTTTGGTAAAGGATTAAACGTAGAAGGAAAAAACATTGGTTATTGGCAACAATTTTTTCGAGATACAGATAATATTAAAGTTTCTAAATGGTTTAAAAAAAATCCAGATGAAATTCAAAAAGATATATTTAATATGGATAACCAATTAAACAAAATGAGAAAATTTTTTGATGATAATAACAATTGGAATGAATGGGGCGGTGCATGGCTGCCAGAATCATTACTTTTTGGAAATTAATTACTCCTGGTATCGTAATAAGTCTCAAGTATCTATTAAACAAAATAAACAATCAGAATTCAAAAAAATCGTTTTTCAAACATACCAATATTAAAGAAAGATAAGATGTTATATAAAGTTGATTCATTAAAAAAAACATATTCAAAAGAAAAGCAGAGCATTATTAAAGAAGGTACTTTCAATTTAAATAATAGTGAAATTTATGCAATTCTTGGAAAATCAGGAAGTGGAAAAACTACTTTACTAAATATATTAGCCTCTTTGGACAGACCAGATTCAGGGAATATTAGAATGCATATAGATCATTTATTTAATAAGCAAAACTTTTCTGATGAAAAAGTTTCTAACTCTATAGAATTATTAAAAAATGAAATAAAAAAAAATAATGATGATTTCTTCGAATTATACGAGCAAAATGAAAAAATAAAAAACAAAATCAGATTATATTGCTTTGGGTTTATATTTCAATGTTTTCATTTAGTTCCTCAGTTAACAGCGTTAGAAAATGTTAAAATGCCTTTAATTTTTGCCGGTTTTAGTAAAAAAAAGCAAAATGAAATAGCTGAAGAAAAGTTAAAATATGTTGATATTATTGATCGTAAAGATCATAAACCAAATGAATTATCAGGCGGGGAAAAACAAAGAGTAGCTATTGCAAGAGCATTGGTTCTCGAACCTAACGTAATATTTGCAGATGAACCGACCGGAAATTTAGACTTTATTACAACAGATAAAATTTTAAAAATTTTTAGTAATATTCATAATGATAATAAACGAACAATTATAATAGTAACACATGATATTGATATTCTAAAAGAATTACAATGTAAAAGATATTTAATGAATAATAATGGAATTATTAAGGAAGATTTATTTTAAATATGAAATATTCAGATTCTGTCAAAATTGCTCTACAAAATATTTATCAAGAAAAAATTTTTTTTATTACTAATGTAATATCAATTAGTATTGCTATTTTCTTGTTAACAATAATGTTGTCAGTTGTATTTGGAATTAAGACATATGTTGAAAAAAAATTAACTAAAGGAGCTTCAGTTTTATCAATTGAAGTATCAAATTATGATAACACAGATATATCTAAAGTACTTAACATAAAAAAGATTACTGAATTTAAAAATATTGAAGGTGTTGGAAATGTATTTCCAAAATATCTTGGCATTTTTGGAAATCTTTCATTAAATGATAATGAAAAGATATTTATATCTCTTGAAAGTATATATGATCAAAATGAGATTGATAGAAATAATTTACAAATAATATTAGGTAATGCCACAGATTTTTTTTCAATTAATAAATCTATTATTATTCCATACAGTATTGTTAACATGTTAAAAATTAAAGATCAAAAACAGATAATTGGCAAAACAGTTTATTTAGAAATTTCTCGTAAAATAGGTAAATACGAGGAGACTTTACAATTCAATTTAAATGTAGCTGGAGTGGCAAAGCAAACCATGTATGACAGGTGTTATATCCCATTTGATCTTTTACACCTTATTTCAAAATGGAAAAATGGAATAATCAATAGTATTAATGAAAGTAATTATTATTATGATATTGATATCAGAACAAAGTATAAAAATAGTTCTTTTCCTATAGTTATGCTGTATGCTAAAGATATTAATTCAATTTCTTCAGTACAAAATTATCTTGAAAAGATGGGGTATAAACCAATATCAATTTTTAGCATAATACAGCAGTATAGAAAAATTAATTTCATCTTTATTTTAGTTATTGGTTTTTTTAGCAGTATTTCACTTGTTACAGGAGCAATAGGAATTTTTAACACCTCACTGGCGTCTGTAATAAGACGAACCAAAGAAATTGGAATTTACAAAGCAATTGGTGCATCTAAAAGTAACATTTTAAGTATTTTTATAAATGAATCAATTATGACTGGCATAGTTGGTGGGACGCTATCATTTATTTTTTCTTGCTTATGCATTTTTGCAATAAATATTTTATTATCATCTTATGAGGATTTACCATTATTAGCTATTAAATGGTGGATATTTTTAGTTGCAGATATAATTTCTATTTTAACATGCATGATAGCAACATATTTTCCAGCATTGAAAGCATCAAAATTAGACCCAGTTGAAAGTTTAATGTATGAATAATGCTGATAATCATTTATACTGTAGAAGGCCAACATTTCATGAGTTCAGTTTATTTCTTGGACTTATACAACCAACGCAATTTGGTAAATGGACAATCATTGAATATAATGCTCTTTCTGTTAATAAACATTTATTTTATCTGTCAAAAATTTGGGGATTGTTAATAATTGAACCTGTACAAAATAAAACCTTAGATATTGTTAAAAATATTGCAGAATTTGGCTTTAATATATCACAATTTGATGAAATTGCTCCGCAAGGAATTATTCCTTCAATTCCAATTGATTTTACAACCTGGGTTAAATCTGCGATAAGCTCAATTGTCTCTTTGATTAGTAATTATGACAAGACAGAAAAAGAAAGAGTATTATTGATTTGCAAACATTCATTTTGGACTGAACATGTAAATATTCTATATAAAGAATTAGAGATTCCAATATTTAATGATACAGATACAAAGACTATATCCGAATTAAAACAAAAAGGTGAACAAATTTGTTCTGATTATCAATATTTATTACATGCAAAATCTGATGCTGATTTTTATATTAAAACAAGTTCAAAGCACATGGATTCTTTGTTACAAGAACAATTTATGTTATATTCTAAAGATGAGATACTCTATTTAGGAGATAATTATAAAGAATCAATAAAAAGCATTACTATTTCTCCATCTATTGAAGATTCAACATACTGTGATCTTTTTATTATGAAAAAAGTAGATTCAATGGAGTTTCAGGTTTGTGGATATAGAGTTACATCATCTTTTTTTCCTATTAATGTTAAAATATCTTTTCCACCATTATTAGAAACCCCTACTTTTTTATTTGATAATAATGTTGATGTAAAAAAAATAGCTCATGATGAATTTATTAAATCAAATAACAGAATTATTGAAATTTTGGTTTTAATTGACGCAACTATTGATGATTTGTATTTAAAAGAAAGCCTTAATCAATTATCACAGATATTTTCAATAATTGAAAAAAATTGCCCTGATTCACATTTTGCGTTAGTTGCATTTGGTGATTTAAAAATGCCTGATTATCCCTCACAGCCTGAATTTACTACAAAGGATATAACAAAAAATTTTGTAACTTATAATCAGTGGAAGCAAGTTTCTGAAAATTTAAAGAAAATTGATGCTGTTGATTTTTTGACAGCTCTAAATGAAGGAATGAATATAGCTTTACATTATAACTGGAAAAAATTTCTGAAAAATATATAATCTCAGTGGGCTATAATCCACCTCACCCATATAAATGGCCTGAAGACAAATTATACTCTCTAACAAAAAAGGTTGAATCTGAATATAATTTGGAAAAAATTCAAAATGCATTGAATAATAAAAATATTAAACAAATAAGTGTATTAGCTTGTGAGAAAAATGAATTATTTTCAAATCGTCGAAAATCAATATTGGAAAAGGGAAAGCTTGTCTGGAAAGAAATTGGCAGAGACTATTTTGTTGATAATATTCAAAATATAAAAAGTACTTTAAGTTATATTATTAATAACGATAATTGTGTCAACCCAATAAATGAAAAATATATTATACCTGTTATTCAATAATTATAATTAATTGAAAAGTGCAGTAATTATGAATTATAAAAAATATAAGAATACAAAATTTAATGTTCAATTATCAACAACTCAGAAATTATTTATTAGTTTAGTATTAACTCTAATAATTATATATTTTGAACATGATAGACTAAAATGTTTTTTTGAATCATTTAAAGCAAAAGAAAATGAATCTCTAATATTTCTAGTAATTTTTTTTATTTTTCCATTTATGGCAATAGCAACTTCAAAAGGAATAGCTATTTATTATACAAAAGAAAAATGGACAAAAATAATAAAATCTATTGTTTTTTCATTTTTATTCTGTATTTGTTCAATAATTATTTTTTTTACTTTTATTGAGTTTTCTAATATTTTAACATTCTATATATATTACGTATTAATTTTATCATTGATTTTTATTTTTTTAAATATAACATGTTCAAAATCACTTCCTTATTATGATAAAAATGAATATTTAAGTATTTGGGGCCCCCAACATTCTGGAAAAACAGTTTATCTTGCAATATTAATCCATGAACTTATTAGCAATAAAAATAATGATTGGGAAATCAATATTGATGATGCAAAACCTATTATACCTGTTCTTGATTCAATCAAATCAGGTAAATGGCCAGCATCAACTTTCATGAAAAAATTAATAGGTAAGGATTCATTAACCTGGAAAATTATTATTTCAAAAATTTCTGATTCTCAAGTAATTGTTAGACCTGTTAAATATATTTTGGATGTTGCAGATACAAGCGGCCAGTATTTTGAACAATATGATAAAGAAGAATTTTCAAATGATACTTATCTATTCTTTCAAAGAGTATCAAAAAGTGCAGGTTTAATACTTACAATATCCTCAACAGTTGATAGAAAAGATGAAGCAAAAAAAATATTATATGCAAGTCTTAATAAAATTAAACTTCAATATAAAAAGAAGATTCAAGTTCCAGTTGCAGTATGTCTTTCAAAAGTAGATAAGATATATTACGAATATGAAAAAGTTAATAAAAATCCAGAGAAATTGTTTGTTCATGTTTATGGTCAAGATGTTTTAGATATGATTAAACAATATTGTGAAAATTATAAATTTTTTTGTTTTTCATCAATAGGTGTAAAAAAAGATTTGGAATCAAATAAAATGATATCTAGAATACAAATTAAAAATTTTGATGAATGTCCTCCTGAAGATGGCAATATTGAACCATTTGGTGTTATCGAACCATTAAATTGGATTTTAAAACAAGGGAGCAAAAACAAATGATTATTATTTGGGGTTCAAAAGGCTCTGGAAAGACAAGCTTTCTAAGTGCTTTATTTTTTGCAATTCAACAAAAAAAAGAATGGGTAATGTATCCTGAAGATGAAGAATCCAGAAAATTTATTCAAAATGGATATGAAGCATTTATAAAAGAAAAAGTTTTTCCTTTGACAACAATGCCAGATGATATAAATAGAGTTTTTCAGTTTGATATTGGTAAGGAACCAACAAATTTAATATCAAAAATTAAGTATAAATACAGACTTGGCACTTATAAATCAATAAAAACATGTTTTTTAGATCCATCTGGTGAGTTTTTTGAACAACCTGATAAGGAAAAAGTTTTTGGAAATTTTATTTCGGAACATATTCAAAAAGCACAAGGAATAATATGTTTAATTGACCCTGATCGTAATGATTCTATCTCAGAAAATGATAAATCATATTTTACTCTTTTATTTGAAAATTTTTCAAAAATTAGATCATTATTAACATCATCCTCATCCCCAAGTCTTGATAAAATTCCACTTCCCTTGGCAATTTGTATATCGAAAATTGATATGCACAAAGAATATATTGATTCCTCAAAAGCTTATGCAGAAAAAATAATCGGCGACTTTGCGCTTAGTATAATTTATAATTATTTTGATCAAAATTATATAAATTATTTTGCATGTTCAAGTGTAGGCTTTAAAGAAGATGGCACTCCAAACATTATTCAGGATTCAACAGGTACATTAAGACCAGCTGAAATTATCAAACCTATTAATTTGATTGAGCCAATTGAGTGGATAATGAAAAAAATTTAAAAATAATTATTAGTTTAGGTTTTATTTATGAATAACAGCTATGCATCATTTAAATATTTTACTTTTGGAAAAAAAATTGAATACAAAAATGGAAAAAAAATTGATGAGGGTTATTGTATAACCAAAAGTGATGATAAAAATTCAATTTCTTTATATGAAAAAATATTACATAAATATAGTTTTTCAGAAGTTAATGTATCTATTGATAAAAGAAAATTAGGTAAAAAGCTCGGATATGCTTATTTGGGTAAAATTGAAGATACGTTAAATAATGAGTTTTATATTTTTCTCAGATACTCAGTTGCAGCACATAAAGATCTTGGGGAAAGATATTTTATTCAGTGTGATTATATTCTTATTAACTATAATGATTTTAAAGATATGGATTTTGATTCATTTCAAATTTTTAATCATTACTTTCAATTTTTTGACGATCCAGAAATAACAATTAACAAAAAAAAAAGCCGCTCAGAAAAAGAGTTATTAAGTTTAATTGAAGATTACCTTCCTTATGATTTTATAAAAACATTATATGCTTCAATTTATAGTGACAAACAAATTACAATTCTATGGGACAAAGAATTACCTGAGGTTGAAGAATGTCTTACTGCAATAATAATGCTATTATTTCCATCAAATATTAGACCTTTGATTACATTTTCAACTTATACAAAAAAAGAAAGTACTGGTAGTATTAAACTTAAAGTTTTCTTTCAGGAAGAATATTTAGATGATCATATTGTAATTGATTTTAACAAAAGAAAAAGGATAGGAATTGATGATACGATCATTAGGTATCCCAAATTATACAGTGATGAATCACTTGATCTTATTGATATAATTGAGAAGAACAAGTTAATTAATAAATATTTACCCGAAGTAAAAGCTGAAATTGATCTAAAAAGGAATAATAAAGACCTTATTGAAACTATTGATCTTGCCTGGGAATTAGTCAGTATTGAAATAGAAAATAATGATAAAGCAATATTAGAAAAATATCACGAATTACTCGAAAAAAATAACAAAAGTATGGCACTTAATAAAACATTTATGATTCAAAAATTATTGAAATATATAAATGGTTTAACATCAATATCTGAACAAAATCTTTTGTTAAATATTTTAGAACAATTAAGCTTTTTATTAATGCCTAAAAATAAAGAATATTTTATCAACTCTTTTATGAAAATATTTGATAATGTTAATAATAAAGATTTGGTATTTTCGATACAACTTTTTGATTTTTATTCCAATATCTTAACAAAACACAATATAAGTGATCGCTCAAGCTTACTTGATATATTACTAAAATTAACTGAAAGAAAAATTCCAATATCCCTATTAGATAAATTTAATTCATTGTTATCACAGTATTCAGATGAAGATGAAAATAATATTCGTTCAAATATAATAAAAAATATTTCATTTAATGATGATAAATTAAATGAACAGGATATCCCTAAAATTTTCAATATAATTAGATCATTAAAAGATATAGAACTATTTAAAAATAATATTTTATCAAATGAAATGAATTCAGATGAATATTGTTTAATTTCAATAAATTCATATATTGTTATTATTAATAGTCTTTATTCATATGTTATTGATAATAATAATATTATTATACATGAAATTAACACCATTAACAAGTTTAATTATCATATACATTGCTTTGAAAATTTTAACAATAATATAGAGACAAATGAGCATAAAAATCGCCTTTTAAATTGGATTTGTATATTTATTAATTACAATATTCAAATGTTTAATAAGAGTAAATTAAAAGAAAAAATTGAGCAAATTATCGAAGAATTAGCTATTTATTTGATTGATAAAAAAGAATTCAAAATAACATTATTAAAAAAACTGTTGGAGAATAATAACATATTAATATCTAATAATATTAAAAGCAAATTGTTATACTTAATAGCAAGAAAAGAACTTTTTAAAAGTTTAAATGATTTTGAAACTAAATGGGAAGAAGTAGTTAGAATTGAAAAAGAATCATGTGAAAATTATACATCATCGCTTTTTGATAAACTTTATGATTTTATTGAAATAACACAAAGCAAACCATCAATTACAAATTTTATTTTGCCATATATTCATGAACAATTAATAAATAATATTGATGTAAAAAATTTAGACAACTTTCTTGAAGAATATTTTAACAAGTTAAATGAATTATCTATTAAAAATTCAAAGCTGCCTGTTTTGTTACATTCAAATATCGAAAACGAAGCCTATGAAAGAAAAATTTTTTTATACCTATTAAAACATATCTTTAGCAATGATAAAAACATGGAAGAAAAACTTGCTATTATTCCTTTGTTATTTTTTGAAATATCTAATAAAGAATATATCAAAAAAAAATTTCAAAATATATTTATTGAAACTATAGACCAAACCTGGAAGAATGATAGTCATTTAGAAAGAGATGTTATATGTAAGATTGGAGAATTATTATTCCAAGATCCAATAAGTTCATTTTTTAAACAATTAAGTGATAATAAATTAAAAGTTTCCTCAAAAGTAAAAGTTAAAGATAAAATCAATATGTTAAATGATTTTATTAATTTTATTAATAATCAAGATTTTATCATGACCAGTCTAAAAAAAATTGATGATAGAAAAATTGCAAAGAAAAGGAAACAAGATCTAATCGAAGTATTAAATAAATTAGTTAAAACTTTATGGCCAAAAGACAAGACAATTTTTAGTAGAGGCAAAAATCCTTTAAAAAATAAATTTGAAGATACAATTGAAAAATTAAAGAATTATAATATAATTTAGTTATCAACCAAATTGTTAGATAGTAAATGATATAACAATCAAGATATATAACCTTTTAATTTTACATAATGAACAGGCCTTATTTCAGGTTCATTAGTTTTTATAATAATGAATTTTTCAAATTCAGTTTCAAGTGTATTATCCTGAAACCATAATTCAAATTGAATGTCAATATTTTGACCCGGTTCAATTAACTGTGATGTTGAAGTATTAAAAATTACATTTTTTATTGGCACTATAGAAATACGCAATCTACCATTACCATTATTAAAAATTTTAAATCTGCCAATATTTTGATTTTTTATATTAATATAACCAAAATCAATTAATGATTTATTCAATTTTAGTTCAGGTGAAACCCTTTTAAAACTAACTGGAATTTTTATATTATATTTATTGGCTATTGTTGAAATACTTATTCCATGACCATTGTATTCAATTATTCTATTCCCATTTCCTGATTGTGAAATATTTTCAAGTCTGACTTTAATAGTATTATTGTTAATTATTTCAAGACTAAGATTTTCTTTTATACTGGCTGATGTATTAAAAAGTAACTGTGTATCATGATCAATATTATTTGTTAAAAACTGTATTGTTTGAACTGGGGAATCTGGAGAATTTACTAAACCAAAATCAATAACTTTGAAGGACATATCGCAAGATTCCTTAAAAGCATTATGAGGAATATCTATTATATTTTGTATACAGTTATCATAATTTATATCTATTTGTTCAAATTTGCCTTTAATAAAGCACCCACAAAAACCACAATATTTGTCATTTTCACTTATAACCCATTGTTGGCATTCACGACATAATAGATTAAACATATAATTATTACTTTCATTTATTTCTTTCTTTTTTTATTGCAACAAGTCTAAAACCCATATCTTTTGAACTAAATGTTCCAATTGCTAATATATTCAGTGACTTAACAAGGCTTTTCTTGCTATTTCCTCTAAATGCACATCGACACTCATGCGCTGGTGATAAATAGCTTCCTCCACGTATTACTCTGTAGTCTCCATTTGCAGGTCCTTTTGGGTCAGATGTGGAACCAGAGATTTGATAAGGTGCATAATAATCTGAACATAGTTCCCTTACATTGCCATGCATATCGTATAATCCAAATTTGTTTGGATCGTATTTTTTTACTTTTTTTGTTTGATAATGACTTTGAGAACATCTTTCATTAATTTCATTATAAATATAACTGCAATCAAAATTTGCTTTATCATTTGGTAAATAATTACCAAAATGAAATTTATCTGATTTTCCTGCTCTACAAGCATATTCCCATTCTGCTTCAGTAGGTAGTCTATAAATATATTGATGTTCATTATCAAATTCATTCAATTTTTTAATAAACTTATCTATTTCTTTTATTGGTACATTTTCTACAGGACATTGAGGGCATTTGTTTTTTGATGGATTTGCAATAATCGAGTTGTCATTATTGTATTCTTTTCTCAATAAATCCCATTGTTCTTGTGTAACTTCAGTAGCACACATATAAAAACCTTTAGTTAATTTAACTTTATGCAAATTTTCATCTTTATTCCTATTATCTTCACTTTCTGGACTACCCATATTAAAAGTTCCTGGTTTAATAAAAATAAACTCCATTCCAAATGGAAATTTGTTTTTGCTTACTTTTTGATTAAATTCCAATCCATATTTATTTAGTTTTTTTATTGTGCTTGTTTCAATTTTGCCACTATGTATTAATTTATTAATTTTGTCCTTTATTATAGTTTTATTGTCTTTATTTGCATATATATATGCTTTAGAGAGGGTCATTGCACATTCATTATAATGACGTAATTCTTCGTCCATACTGCTTTTCTCAATGTAAATATTATATAAGTTTTTATTATCACTAATAGATGTTGCTTTATTAATAATTGTTTTATAAAAATTATTAAAGATTTCGAAAGGTTTATCTTTATTAGTTTGAAACCAGGGAAATTCTTTTTGATAGAATTCTTTTTCAGGATGCTTCTTTTGTTGTTTTATCATTGATATTAATTTATTAAAATCCTGAAAAGGTTGATCTAAATTTTTATTACTAGGACTATCAAGAGATAAATATGATAAATATTTATTATAATTATCACTTGTATAAACAATTTTTAAAAGAGCTTGTTTATCTCTTTGGCTTAAATTATTATATAATTTAGATATTTTTTTTTTGAGATTATCGTTTTCAGGAATAATTTTTTTATTTTTCTTTTTGTGAAGTGCGTGTAGTAATTCTAAAATTTCATTTTGTTTATCATTAATTGAAGAATAATAAAGACCGATTAATAAATGAATATATGAGTCTTTTTCAACTGTATAACCAGCAAGAAATGATTTATTATTATTATGATAACAATAGTAATCTTTTTTACATTCATTTGTTATTTCTTTTAATGATTGTAAATAATTATAAATTATATTGTCTGTATTTTCCCTATCTTTAAATACTATCTTATATTTGTTTAATGCATCAAAATAATATAAATTTCTATATTGAAAGTAAGCTTCTGTTAAAATTTTTAGAATAGTTTTTTCAATTAGATAATCTGCAATAGCTTCAACTTTTATTTCTTTGGGCAAATTTTTATTAGCAATTTTTTTACTTTTTTCAAAATACAATAATGCATCAATATTATTTGCTGATCTATTTCCTTTATTAATAAAATCAAAAAATTTATATAAATCCTTCCAATCGTCATCGCTATAAAAAATATCTTTCAAATCCTTTTCTTTTTCATTTTCATTTACTGATTTAAAAATTTTTAACACAATTTCCATTGACTGATTATAATTTTCTATATCTGTTTTATTTACTTTTTCAAATATTTGTTCCTTTGCTTCCGAAACTTTATCTATAGCAAATCTTTTGACAATGATATTATCAGGTAAATTATTAGCATAAAGAATTGCTATAGAATACTTTTCAATTGCTTCATTATACAATTTCTTTTCTAAATATTTGTTTCCATCATCCATAGCAACAAAAAAACTTCGTAAAATTGGAATATTTTCTTTTTTATTAATACTAATTTTCGTTAATTTTTCAAGATCATCAGAAAATAAAACTTTAGAGTCATCATAATTAGATCTATTTATTCTAAATATAATTTGATCGTAATCAGCATTCTCTACAGTTCTCTTATATTTAGATTCAGATTTTAATCCATTGGAATTATCTTTTTCTAAACTGACCTGCTTTTTTTGTTTCAGTGTATTTTTTTTATTTATTTTTTTGTCTTTTACTTCAGCAATTAAAATTTCGCATTTATCATTAGAATCTTCAATTAAATAAATTCTGTTCTTTAAAGCATATAACTTAAAAACTTTATTTTTAAAAAGATCATTATTAATTAATGATGGTTTTAATTTTCCCTTGTATGGTATAAGGTTATAATCCATTTTTAATTTAATGTTTTGGTTATCATTACAGTCATAAATATTCATATGATCACCTTTAATAGATGTAATCTTTCCAGTGTATTCCGAATAAAAAACCATTCCACCTGCGTTATCATCTAATATTTTTTGTATAAAAACTTGTTCTAATATAATTGCAGTTCTTATTTTTCTTTTTTCACCAGCTTTATTTGATTTATCATATAATTCAAATAATTTTTTTATTTTCAGGTAACTATATTTATCCTTATTATTTTGAAATTTTTCATATGTAATTAATTCACTGGCATCTAATATACATGGAATAACTATATAACTTAGAAATATTAACATATAAGCAATAATTTTTATAAGTTTGGAAAGTATCATTTTATCACCTTTCATTAAATGTAGTTTTAAATTAAAATATAAAAGAGTATACATATTTTTATTATGGTGTATATCATATGGACTTCATACTAATAATTATGATGCTTATTTAGCTTTAAATTTATACTCTTGAAATCATGAAATAAATTATTAGTACATAAATTTAGTATGAGGTCACATGAAATGGACCATAATCAGTTATTTTCTAATATAACATATATTTCAATTTCTTTATTTTGATAGCGGCTTAATTCAAGAGCACGACCAAATATATATGGAGTATAAAGCCTGATTTCTTCTTCTATTGGACAAAATAGTAAAATTTTTGTCTCAACTTTTTGTTTTTCTTGAATCATTTGCATTACAAATTCTGAATCACAATTAACTTTTGGAACACTCATATTCTCCAAGTCTTTTATTTTAACTTTATGCAAACTATATAATTTATGAACATAGTTTTGATTGGAGCATGTATATAATGCATGGTTAGATTCTATTTTTAGTTGATATTGAAAAACCAGTGTTTCTTGTGGTATTTTTTTTAAAAAAAATATTTCAGGAATAATCTCTAAATCAGTACAATGCATATCTGACATATCTGAGATAATAGAATAGTTATTTAATATATTAGCTTTTATAAGTATATAGGCTATTATACTATTTTCATAATCATGATTAAAATTCTCTTCATAGTAGGTTATATTTTTGTATAAATTGGAACCTATTTTATCCCATAAATAATCATTTTGATTTACAATTTTTAACTTTATACTATTTTTTTTAAATGCATTAAATAATAACTCTTCAATGTCTTTATAACAGCCTTGTAAATTAATATTATCTTCAATAATTGTTACAAAATAATCAACATCATAAGAACTTATATGCTTTTGATTTAAAAAATTATAAATTTTCTCTATTATCTTAGATGAATTACTTTGAATTGATTCATTATTAGATTGTGCAATTTTACTTATCTCCACACTAATTTTTTTATCCATAGCAATTAAATAATTATCATTACAAAAACATATAATAATAAGAACTATAATGAAAAAAATTATGTTATTTTTATTATGAATTAGATACATGTAAGCCTTTATGTATGTCGTTATCAATAAAAGAATGAACGTCAATAATTTTATAAAATGAGATATTATATTCATCGTTTTTATTACTTGAGTATGCTGTAGTAGAGATATTAGCGAATAGTTGGGAATTTTCTTTATTAATATAGTCTGTGAGACTATGGTCAATAAGAAAATATATATTATTATCATGTTTGATATTTTTTATTAAATTCCAGAATTTTATTTTATTATTATTATCCAGATTATTAAATGGCTCATCTAAAAACCACACAGGTTTATCATGTTTAAATAAAATGTCCATGTATCTACTTTGCTGCTGTCCACCTGATAAAAAATTAGGTTTTTCTGATCTAGGTATGGAAATTGATTTATCAGATGAATTTAAAATAGAATACATTCTTCTTGAAGAAATACCAGGTAAGAAAAAAACTTCTTGAGTAAAAATACAAAAATCTTTTTCTCTAATTTTTGCAGCTTTTATACAATTAAAATTTTTTTTATTATATAATGTATTATTATATTTAATATAACCTTGTTGTTTAGATGCTTTTTTACCTATTGAACCTGATAATAAAGCAAGCATACTAAGAAAAGAAGATTTACCCGAACCATTTTCACCCTGGATATAATAAAAACCTTTACCAATAGTTAAAATACTTGAATCAGATTGTTGTAATAAGTCAAACCTTATTCCAGATTGTTTATTAAAGTTCAGAATCAATGGAAAACAAATTTCAAAATTCATTTAACACCTCACAATATTAAACTATTATTTACCCTTAAAAATTGCATATAAAAGAATATCATTATCTAAAAATTCTTTAAAACACCATCTATTTATAAACCAGAAAATAATCATAACAATAAACGATGATAAAATTAATGGAACAATAATATGAAATACAAATGTGCATTTAAAAACTATTAAATATAAGATAAATTTTGTAAAAAACATTATCATTAATGGTAATAAATAAAAAATCCATAGTATTGTTTTAAGATTGTTTTTAAAAAACTGCATAAAAGCCATTTCCTTTTTTAAATATATAAATGTAAAAAAGGAAATCATAAAAGGAAATATAATACTAATAATCATATCAATAATAAAAAAATGTTTTTGTGCTTCTTTAAATTCTCGTGTATTTTTATTTACTTTATATTCAATTGTGTTTAATTTTTCATATGAAAAAAGGTAATACCCTCTGTTATGCAATTCTTTAATATAAGACAGCAGCTCTTGATTATAATAAAGTTTTGGAACATAAAATTCATATATATTTCCTTGTTGTAAGGTTATAAAGTTTTTAAAATAAAGTGGAGTATATCTGGGAAAAAGAGAATTAAATACATTAATATCTTCAACTAAATTGGTATATTTTTTTTTAACTTGGATTGACTTGCTGGCATTGTCATTACTAAATTCGTTTCTCATTTGATTAACAGAAAGTTTTTTAATATTTTTGAAGAGGTTTATATATAAGTTTAAAAAAATTTTTGGAATTATCAATTCTACCCCACTAAAATATATATTTATATCTTTATTATTATGAATCGGTTGAATATCCTTAATATATTCTAAATATTCTATATAAATATCCTTTTTTTCATAATTATCATAATAGCTGATTAAATTACTTAAAAAAAAATTTGAATCTCTTTTAAATTGAGAAATCCTATATTTCTTAATTTTTTTATTAATATCTTTTCCATTATAATCATAATAAATTTTATTAATATTTTTAAATTTACTGTTAGTATTGTTTTGATTGATATTTGATTTATTAAATAAATCTACAAATTCTTCTAAACCAAAAAGTTTATAAAGTAATTTTAAGGAATCACTTTTAGTCATTATATCCGAAGAACCTTTTAATATATTTATATATAGATTTTTTTTATATATAAATATATCAAAAAGAAAACAATCTTGAAAATTTTCTTTTAAGCTATTTAACTTAATCTTTAATTCTTGAATAAGCTCATGATAATTGTCTTTTTCAAGTGATGAAATAAAAAAAACTTTAAAGGCATTTTCTTTTAAAATTTCATTTTGTTCATTGTTAATTCTGATTACATGCTCAAAATGACTATAAATGTTATAAGAAATCATTCCGATAAAACATAAAATTAAAAAAATTAATCTGAATCTTATTGAAGGTCTAAATAACATTCTTAAATATACATTTGATAGTTCAAAAAAAGATTTAACTTTTCCATATAATAACATAATTCTACCTTTCTATTTGATATTTGTTAAATCATCATAAGATTTAAAAACTATTTCAACTTTATATTGTAAATCTAAAATGTCATTTAATTCTTTTGAGATATTTTTTCCATATCTTGATATTAAAATAATTTTATTTGTAAAATTTCCATCCTTACCGAATATAGAAAAAAGTTTATTAATTATTTCTAAATAATAGTCAACATCCCTAATTTCATAAAAAATACCTATTGTATTACCTTTAATATCTGCTGATTTTTGAATTACATTAAAGCTATCTTCTTGATTTTTATCAAGTGTTTTATAATAATAAAAGAAACTGTAATAATTATTTTCTTTTATTATTTTTAATATATTTGGATAGTATTTTTTTAATACAGATTCAGTACTATTAAAATCATAAAAAACAAAAGGTTTTGATTTAAAAATTAACCTGTCATCTTGAATATGATCACATTCGTAATCATAATTATTTATCACAAATTTAATTAAGCTTTTATTAATAACCTGATCAAGGTTAACCCATATTGTTTTAGTTGTTTTATAATTAATTTTTCTGCTATAATTATTATAAATTATTTCAATTTCTCCACCAGGCATTTTTTGCTTTAAATCCATATAATATTTTTTTTCCAGGGTTTTGGGGTTAATTATTAAAAGAGGAAATGTTTCACTGTTATCAACCATAATTTTTATATAATTCTGACCATTAATTATTGAATAATTGAAATTTTTTGCTTTTTTATCGTAAATAAGGTCTATTTTAAAAATTACATTTTTTGTATTATTTTGAATATTCAAAGGTAAACCAGTATGATAAAGGTCATCAGAAATAATTGCATAATAACCTTTATAATAAAGATTAATTGATGTTGTTATATTATTATCTGATAAAGGAATAAAATTTTGTCCAGTTGTCCTTGATACACCAATTGAAAATTTTTCAATATTATTCTTTTTATTTCTAACTTCAATGTTTTTAAAAATTGATGCAAAAGAATCTTGCACTGATAACAAATAAATTGAACAAATCACTACAATACTAATAAAAATTTTGTACTTCATTATTACTCCTCTAATTACTTTAATAAGTAAAGATAATTTATTTTAATAGTTCATTTATCTTAAGATAAATATATTTACGACTGGCACTATCTTTTTGTGAATTCAGAAAAAATATCCTTTTCTGGTTTCCTGTAGTATCTAGATATTCACGTAATTGATCTCTTGTAAGTGAGTTTTTCCAGTTAATTTTTGATTTAACTGAACGTCCAGAAAGAGCATTTATAAATTTTAAATTAAGATGATCGCCATATTCTTTAAATAATAATTTATCTATATGATCATATATGGTCATACATTTAACAAATTCGTTTACAGAAAAAAGACTATTAACAATTAACAATTTTTTTAAATCATCAAAAGTAACATTATCTTCAGGTAGAGTATTACAGTACAATGACACTAATTCTGCTGGAACTGCTATTCTTTCCTCCCAATTATCAGGATTATCTATAATATTAACCAGAGCAACTATATGGTTATTAATGTTTATATTATCTCCGCTTGAATTTTGAATAAGTTTGTATAAATTATCATCAATAAATTTTAATACCACATGCTGTTTATTATTGTTATAAGTTGGAGAAACTTGTTTTAATTCTTCTATTCGAGTTTTAATATGATTAACTAATATTTTATTGGATTTATCAAAATTATTAGAATCTGTAGCAGAAAATATATAAGCATTGCTAAAATGCCTTGAATCTTTTGAGTAAAACTTATCAATAATTGTTATTAAATCATCATATGCTTCTTGAGGAGTGTCTTTTTTGGAATTATTTTCATTGCTATAATCTTTTATTAATGATTTATCAGGTATTATAAAAAAAGTAATAATATTATTTTTTTTAAGCTTTTCGACGATATTATTCATTAATTTAGTACTTTTATCATTAGCTCCAGCATCAGTAATGATAAAAAGTACTTTTATTTGACCTTTATAAATAGTTTTATTTTTTATTAAATTTTCAATATGATCAAGAGTTTTAGAAAATGAAGTTAATAAAGGTTCTTTAAAATCGGTATCTCTAATATATTTTTTTGGGTTACTCTCTTTATCTGAATCCCATGCATCAAAACCATATATATCACTATCTTCAATATCATCAATGCCACTGTCAAATACTTTAAAAAAAATTTTTTTACTTCTAAGAATGGACTCATTAAAAGCAAATATTTTTGCTTGATTATATTCAAAACCACTGCTTCCCATATAATTATAAAAAGATTTTATATATTTTTTAAAATCGATCATGCTTAAAGAACTATCAAGGAGAAAAAATGCATTAATTTTATTTTTTAGACTTTTTACAATTTGTTGAGTAAGGCGTTTATGGAAAGAACCTAGTATGCAAACTTTTGTAAAAGTATCTACTGTAGTAAATGCAGGATATAATTCAGGATAGCCAAAATTTTTATAAAAAATGTCTAATCCATAGAAAGTTTTTTCACCTAATAAATTTTCATAATCAGATCTGGAAGGATAGTTCTGTGTTAAATAAAATAAATTTATATAATCTGATTTTGAAGTGTCAATTTTTTTAATAATAGGAGTGTCATTTTTTTTTATAATATTTAAAGAAAGATGCTTTTGTTGGTCATTTTTCTTTTGATAGTAATAATCGATATTTTTTAATGGGTGATAATATAATCTTGATCTCCAAAGAACAATATATTTACTTTCAACCCAGCCTATTATACCATAATCTTTTATTTTTCCTGTATATTTAAATTCATTTACATCTTCTGCCAGTAAATAATAACCATTTCTATAATCAAGAATTTTATAAAAATCAAAATCACAATCTAACTCCTCTCTAAAAATTTCTTTATTAGAATCCCAGCCTTTGTAAAAAACAGGAAATTGCTTTGCTTCTAAAGGTATGCTCAAAAAACCTAAAAGAGGAATATAGACTCTTTTGGAATCTATTAAATCAGTATACCAGATAAAAGCATCGTTAAAATCTTTACAGCTTATAGTAAAAATTTCATTATTTTTGGTATTTTGTAACTTAATTATATTATTATTACTATAATCAATATCCATAACAAAAAAAGTATCTAAAAAAAATATTTCAATAGCAGGTTTTAAACTGGTTAGTTTGCCTTTTTTAAAGTCTGTTTTAGCATAAACTATATAAGGTTTTTGATTATCATTAATATCTTTCCTAAAGACATATTTTTTTCTATTTACCTTTGATTCATACAATTTTTCATCAATACCATCATATAGTTTTAATGTGTCTCGAAGACTATACTTAGCTATTTTAATATCCTCGCCTTCTCTATTTTCTATTAAAGTCATAGGACATTTAATATTTACTCTATATCCACCTTTTTCCAAATCTATTCCATATACAAATGAAATATTATTAAATACAAAACAATTTATAAAAATAATAATTACAAAAAAAATTTTCATTTTGTCCTCCAGGTTCAATTATTTAATTTCAAACAATACTATTTTCATTTTTATTGATGTGTTTTTTTAATGCTGCTATTTTTATTACTTACAATATTTTAAGTTAGTTAAATTAAAGCAAAAAATTTTATTAAAAAAAACAAAAGAAAATAATAACATTATTTCAATTTTTATTTTCCAATAAATATTTAGATTTCAGATATTAATCGAAAGC
>Ga0272440_1001179_pt1 | contig 21770 bp, 14 predicted proteins | sample SSMMMBAug17_FD_192440 | JGI IMG/M metagenome (GOLD analysis project Ga0272440, IMG submission 192440) | Marine sediment archaeal communities from Little Sippewissett salt marsh, Falmouth, MA, United States - SSM-MMB-Aug17 | ecosystem: Environmental > Aquatic > Marine > Wetlands > Sediment ...
AGAATTCGATGGTCGATAATCAATCAGGTCAATATACAGGTCTTAAATGGATAAGAATCATCTCATAAGCATTGTCAGGTGCAACCATGTTCATTCAATCTGAAACAGATTCAAAATTTGTCGTGTTAGATCAAATATATGATATTCAGTCCGATGCGATCAAAGGAAGGAAAACATTTGATCACTCACCAGCCTACCTTGCTATCGAAGCCTGCGCTCAACTTGGTGCCTTTCATATTCGATTTGACATTGGCTTTTGCCGGCACGTTTTTTTAATTAACGTGAAAGCGTTTAATTTATGCCCATCAAAAAGCCTTAATGGACAATATATCATTACCGGAAACTGTTTGTCTCGGAGTTCGGATGCTTTTTTATATGCCATTCAACTGATCAGCAATGCGGAAAGATCAGCCTATAAAGGAAATTTTCTATTTGGTGTGGCTGACTATGATGAACGATTTGATCAACATCAGTTATCAGAGCATTATCAAAATCTTTTTTCCGATTTATACGTTGCAGATTTTGTGAGCCCCAAGCCCAAGGGCGTTATATCGAATGCATTACAGAAAAATATTGGAATGATTGATGTATAATAACTGAAAGTTATTTTCAGCGTATTTCTTCGTCCATTAATTGGTTTTCAATCAATTTTTCCAGCTGATGAATCTCATCAATCAGTTCCGGTAAAAGTTGGTTTATTTTTTTGATATTATGATTTCGTGAAGCGATTTCGATCTGATGAGACAAGTGTTGAGACTGAACAGCCCCGATGGTTCCTGATGTGCTTTTCAGTCGATGGGCAGTATTGCTTAGTTTTTCAAAATCAGATTGGTCCGCAGCATCTTTTATTCTATGAATCAGCTCTGGTAAGTCTGCAATATACATTTGATATAACTCATTTAACAACTCTGCTTTTCCTTTCACCCGATGCAATCCTGTTTGTCGGTCCAATGATGGCAACCGATTGATTTGGCTGTTTGTTGGCATACTTTCGGAAATATGCTTGCGACGCGTATTGAGTACGCGGGTCATAATCCACTTTAGTTCGTTAAAATTAACCGGCTTTGTAATATAGTCATCCATGCCCGCATTAATGAAACGTTCTCGATCACCTTTCATGGCATAAGCGGTCAGCGCGATGATTGGGATATCGGCGTTAATTTTTTTATTATGCGTAGATCGAATCCTCTTGGTTGCAGATACACCATCAAGTTCTGGCATTTGAACATCCATCAATATTAAATCAAACTTCATTTGTTCAATTGCTTCCAATACTTCATTGCCATTATCCACACAAAAAACCTGATGACCCGATTGATTCAGCAAGCAGGACACGAATTTTTGATTCAATTTATTATCTTCTGCCAATAATATTCTTAATGGTGTCATCTGTTGATGATCAATCTCATATTGTATCCCTGCTGGTTTTTGCGGCATTTTTGTTTTCGCTTTATCAAAAACAACAGTGAAATAAAAAGTACTTCCTTTTCCAGGTTGACTTTCAGCCCAGATTTTTCCGCCCATTAACTCAACAATTTTTTTTGAAATCGACAACCCCAAACCGGTCCCTTTGCGCTTTTTTTGGGGGGAGTCATCCACCTGTGAATATGTTTTAAATAGCTCAGGAATTTTCTTTTCAGGTATTCCCTGCCCTGTATCGGAAACCGAAAACAACAAATGGACTGGATACGTATGATTATATATATTTTTGACTGTTACCAAAATTTGTCCCTGATCGGTAAATTTCAGCGCGTTGCTTACAATATTTCGGATCACCTGTCCCACACGATGGGGATCACCTCTTAAGTATTGTGGGACTTCGGGAAGAATATTTAAAGTCATTTCCAATCCCTTTTGATGAACTTCAATTGAAAAAGGTTTGAGATGGTTTTTCAGGCTTTCATACAAATCAAAATCTTCTCGAAGAATTTCTAATTTTTGAGCTTCAATTTTTGATAAGTCAAGAATATCATTGATAAGCGTGAGCAATGAAGCTGCGGAGTTTTTAACCATGCCAATGGTGTCTTTCTGGTCGTTTGAAAGATCAGATAACAGAAGCATTTCGGATGCGCCGATGATACCACTGATTGGTGTTCTGATTTCATGGCTCATATTGGCTAAAAACATACTTTTGGATGAATTGGCGCTTTCTGCTTCTTCTTTTGCTTTTTTCAGTTTTTTTTCACTTTCAACGAGCGCTTTTTCTGCTTGCTTACGTTCTTCAATTTCTTTTTTTAATTGTTCGTTGGCTGCTTTCAGTTGACTTGTTCGGGCTTCTACACGTTGTTCGAGATTGTCATGGGCGGTTTGAAGCAACGATTTTTGCTTTTGAAGAATTTTACCCGCTTTTTTTAGTTCACTAACATCACGTGCAATACAATTTAGGGTTGGAATTTCATCGTCTGCATCACAGAAAAAATTGATATTCCACAAAAAGGATTTGACACAGTTTTCCTGGATACGCATTCGATTTTCAACGACAACATGCTTTTGTTTTTCCTTTATCCATCTCGCAATATTTGATTTTGCTAATTCTCTATCTTCATATTCAAGATAATCAAACGCATTCTGACCAATTAACTGCTTAAATTCTTTCCCAAATAATTTTTCAACCGCATGGTTGATAAACAGGATTTGTCCATCTTTATCGATCTGAACAACAAGATCATCCATTTCTTCTACCAGCAAACGATAGCGGATTTCACTTCTTTCAAGGGCTTCTAATGCCAACTGACGCGCAGTAATATCACGTGAAACAACAGCAACATGCGTGGGATCTTCATGTTCATCCCGATAGCAGTAATAGCGAACAGAATAATATCTACGTTCCTGGTTTTGAAACTGAAACCAGGCTTCATAATGAACTTCTTTTCCAGAAAAACACTCATCCAGATGATTTTTTATAATATGCTGATATGTATCAGATCCCCAAATTTCACTCACATCATGTCCAATAATTTTGTCGCGTGAAAGTTTGTGTGCCTGACAATAAGATTCGTTTACTGCTTCGTAACGATACTGTTTATCGATGAGCGTCATAAATTCTCTGGATGAATTGGCAATAAATGCATATTTTCGCCATGAATCTTCCAGTTTATTCCGCTGTGTCATATCGCGAGCAATACAAAACATCACTTCCTCATCATACCATATGCCCGCACTCGCACAGGTTTCCACTGGAATTTCCTTATTATGTTTTGTAATCATAGGGATTGATGTGCTTGAAATTTTGCCATCTCGCATGTGATTGAAAATATGTAAGATTTCTTTTCTATGGTTGTCGGGATATAAGTCCTCGATATGTAAAGTATTGATCTCATTCTTGTTATATCGTAAGCGCCTGCTCATAAACGTATTGCATTGAAGGATTTTACCATCGGTTCCAATGATAAATAAAAAATCGCCCACTTTATCAAATAATTGTTTGAGATTTTTTTTACTCTGCTCCAATTCAATTTCCTGGTGCATCAATTAGTTCCTTTGTTTTTGAAGTTTTTTTAAAAACAATAAGCTTTTGGGCGTTTTTTCAATACAAAAAGGAATAAATTTTTCAAGAAAAAGTTTGCCCTCAATTAATGCATCTTTTGAATATTTTAACCGATGCGTTTGATGGATATCATGATTGGAAATCCATATCAAATGCTTAATTGTTCCTTTAGAAAGCTTTAGTGTGTTTGTTTTTTGTTTCACGCATTTTTGGCAAAATATAGCACCTTTATTAAGATCAAAACAACAGGCAGGGTCAGGGATTTTATCTAGTTTTTTCTGGCAATGATGACAATTCTGGAAATCAGGTTGAAACCCTGATAAAATCAAAAATCGTATTTGGAACAAAATATGAAGTACATCTGCTGAAACACTATCTTGATTGAGTTGATCTATCACAAACAAAAATAATTGATAAATGTTATCATCAGCGGCGTTATCTTCAAGAAACAGATAGATTAACTCCGCCCAATAACTCGCATAAGCCGTGTGAATAACATTTGTCCTGATTTTTTCAAAGGGACGAATCAAAGAGGCCGTTTGAAGTATTGATGGTTTATTGCCTTTTCCCGGCCGAATGATCAGTTCAAGCATATAAAACAATTCGAGAATTCCACCAAATCGCTTGACACTTTTTTTAGCAGATTTCGCAATAACTGATAACTTTCCATATTTTTGTGTGATAAATGTTAGAATTAAATCAGTATCACCATAATCAATGCGGCGGATTAAAATACCCTGAGCGTTCGTTAGTTCCATCAGACTTCCTTACATTAGCTGAAAATAAATACCCCCTTCATATTTCAATGTCGAAAACTGGTCCGAATAACCTTGCACAGTTTCACCGGTGCCTAAAAAAAGATATCCTTGCTTTTTCAGAATGGAAGTGATTTGTTTCAATAGGCGCTTTTTTAAATCTTCCGAAAAATATATCATTACATTGCGAATAAAAATAATATCAAACGGGCCAAATCTTTTTGGAAGGTCTAAAAGATTCTGGTATTCGAAAAGTGTCATTTTCTTAATCGCATCATTGATCTGCCAGTTATTCCCATTTTTATAAAAGTATTTATTCAAAGCACTTTTAGATAATCCACGCTGAATTGCAATTTCATCGTATTCACCAATCAAAGCATGTTCTATAGAGCGGGAAGAGATATCAGTGCCTAATATAGAGATACGATTGATAAAGTTTTGCCCCTGACTGATTGTCTTACGAAACTCCTGAGCAGTAATTGCAACAGAGTATGCTTCTTGACCGGTGGAACATCCGGCAGACCAGATATTGATATCTGATGTTTGAGTTTTTTGAACGATGGCAGGAAAAATTATATTCTGTAACGCTTTGAATGGATATTGATCTCTAAACCATAGCGTCTCTTTGGTGGTAACAGCCTCAACCATTTTATTAAGCATTGAATCTGATTTGGAATTTTTGAGTTTGTAATATAATTCCCCAAAATTATTACATAAAGATTCTGTTAACATTCGGGCCAGTCTGTTTTCCAACAAATAACCCTTTGAGTTGTCTAAGGCAATTCCGCATTTTTCCTGAATCAATCGCCGAAATAAGTCAAATTCTCTTTGCGTAATTTTCATGAGTGATCATTTTCCATTAGATGTTTTTGTCAACGTTTTATCATTTAAAATCTTATCAGTAGACAGTATTAAAATCAATTCATTATTTTGACGAACAACGCCTGCCATAAAATCACTTTCAATGCCACTTACGTTTGCTGGTGAATGTTCAATGTTATCATCGTCTGTTTGAACCACATCTCCAATGGCATCAACTAAAAGCCCAACAGGTTCGCGTTTTAACACAATATTATGACTATCCTCAGATACCACACGTTGTTCTAGACCCAATCGAATGCCCATGTCAAAAATAGTAACAACCTGACCGCGCAGATTTACCAAACCACGAATATGTGGCGGAGAATGTTGTACCTCTGTAATTTCCAGGACCCGGTTAATTTCCCGGACCTTGAGTACATCAATACCAAACAATAGTTCGTCAATTCGAAATGTTACAAATTGAATCATAAGTGAATCCTGTCAAAAACCTATATATTGTTTTATTATTATACACCTTCTTCCTCAAGAAACTGCAAAATGGCGTCTGGGTCAAGAAAAAAAGTTAAATAGCCTTCAATGAATCCCGAACCTAAAAAACCTTTGGGCGTGTATGCATCACGCGCAATATCTTCTTGAATATCCAAAATATTGATAATGCGAGATACCATAATGCCTGCAACCGGGCCACTGGTTTTTGGAATGATCAGGTATAATTCTTCCAATTCCGGAAGCGGATTGACCGCCAAAAATTGTTCGAGTCGGATTAAGGGTAAACCTTTACCATTATAATTGACATATTCGCGTTTTCCGACCAGGTGAATATTGTCTTTAGATATCAACTCCAATCTCGATATATTTGATAAAGGCAGGCCAAAATATTCATCCAGGGCATTATTAAACAATAAAATAGGTTTGCGTCTGGATGCATCTTTTTTGTCACGTTCTTCTTGTTCTCTTCGGCGTCTTTCCTCAGCACTGATTTCTGCAAAACGCAGAAATGCAAAATCTGCAATTCCCGCAGTATCAAGAATCATTGCAACACGCCCATCGCCCATGATCGTTGAACCAGAAAAACATTTGCAATCTTTAATATGCCTTGAAAGGGGTTTTACAACTATTTCTTCATTATCAAATAATTGATTGACAGCCAACCCAAAACTGTTTGTTCCCACTCGAAGAACTACAATATTCAAATTTTTTTCCAAGGAATTCAGTTGAGATACCATAAATCGGCTGCCATTTTCAGCAACTGTTGGAGATTCGACAGTTTTCGTATCTTTTCTTTCTTTTTCTAAGTTTTTATCTGGTTTAAGCCCCAAAACTTCATTGAGCCAAACCATTGGCAATAATCTTTCTCTCAGACGCAAAACAGTGGCATCACCCACTTTTTCCATTCGTCGTTCAATTTCAGACTCCTTGATCGTGACCAGTTCCTGTACATTGATTTGAGGAATCGCAAATATATACCCACGTGAGCCAACTATTAATGAAGGAATAATACTTAACGTAAGGGGTAAACGAATGATTACCATAGTGCCTTTTCCGACAGTCGTATCTAAATCGACATGCCCCCCCAGTTTTTCAATATTCGTTTTAACCACATCCATTCCAACACCACGACCGGAAAGATCTGACACTGCTTTTGCGGTTGAAAAACCAGGCAAAAAAATCAAGTTGGTTTTTTGTTTTGTACTCATTCGCGCAACTTGTTCTTGTGTGACATCATTACTGTTAATGGCTTTTTCAGCCAATGCGTCTGCATCAATTCCACGTCCATTATCTGAAACTTTAATAATAACTTGAGACCCCTCGTGACTCGCTGTTAAATGAATTAAACCTGTTTCCTGTTTATTATTTTTTACGCGGACTTCGGGAGGCTCAATTCCATGATCCAGGCTGTTACGAATAATATGTGTCAAGGGATCGGATAAGTTTTCCAAAATCGATTTATCCAGTTCAACTTCCCCGCCATCAATGATTATTTCTGCCTTTTTGTATAATTGTCTCGCAATATCCCTGACAACTCTTGGAAACTTATTAAAAATGCTTGAAAGGGGCTGCATCCGCATCCGCATAATATTTTCCTGTATTTCACTGGTGACCAAATTTACATTTTGCATGACATTGATCAACCTCGGATTATCCACCACCTTTTCTTCAATTTCCTGGCGCAGCTGATTTCGTCCAAGAACCAGTTCACCAGCGAGATTCATGAGACGATCAATAAGATCGACCGGCACGCGAAGATTTTCTGTAATATGTCCCTTTCGGGCTCTTTTATTCTTACATGAAGGTACTGGTTGCGATTTCGTTTCTTTTTGTATTTGTGAATCTGCACCAATCGGTTTTTTCGCAATTTGAGGTACAGTTGAAGGCTCCATTTTTTTGTGAGAATCTTGTTTATCGTTTTGATTGATTGTACTGAGCAGATCTTTTGATAAGAATTGATACACCTGATTTTTTACAAAGTCCAGGCCATTGCAAAGCAATTCTTTTTCCATGATTGATGACACAAGCATATGATAATATTGTGATACAGGATCGGTAATCTTTCGATCAAAATCATGGGTAATGCACTCTCCCAAAGATTTCATATCATTGATCAGCTCATTAATATCAACTGATTTTTCTTTTAGATCTTTTTGTGGATTGACCCAGACAACAAACAATTTTTTCTTTTTTTCAACAATGGACTCAATTTTACTGTTATCGATTTCAAATGTCACCTTATCAGGCCCAAAGGCTTCCAACTTCAGCCCTGTACCTGTTTTTAACGAAGAAATGCGCGTTAATTCAGACGCTGTTTCTTGTTCAGATGTCTCGGAAATAATGGCGCCTTCAGGAATATCGATCTGTTGCGTTTGATTTTTTTCAGATTCAGGCTCAGGTAATTGCTCATGAGTCGCATCTTCTTTTTGTTTTTCTATTGCTTTATTTGGTTTTTTCTCAGATAGCTGCTTGCTAATATCTGGTTGGACTGTTCTAATTTGCTGAATAAGAGTTTCAATTTTTTCTGGCGGAAACAAATAAATTTGTTCATCCGGAATATCAATGGCGCTTGATAATAAATCTTTTTCCAAAATCGTAAAAATAACCATATGGAATATGGCGGGCATATTTTTATCTGTATTGTCAAAATCAGAGAACATATATGTTCCAAATGATATCATATCATTTAGAAATTCTTCCGGTGCTCTTTTTTTATCCAATAAATCAGTTGCCCCATAAATCCAGATGGCAAACATTCGTTTTTCTTCATGATAGCTATGGATGAGTTTTTCTGGATCTATGAAACATGTCATCTGATCCGGGCCATAGATATCGATTTGAATCTTGAAATTATCAGTAAGTACAATATCTTCTGTTTCAGTCGCTGTTTGTGTTGAAACAGGAATAATATCTGTTTCCTGTGTTTCGAGCGGATCAACGAGATCGTCTTGCTGAGGTTTATCTGATAAAATTTCAGGTTCAAGGCCTTGCGGTTCTTTTTTCTGTTGATAAAGATCTTCTGAAACGATTTCAGATTTTTTTTCTTCCACATGAGAGAGGGGTTCTTTTTCAGTACTGTCAATTGTTTCTTCTTTTACTCGGACAGGAATATCTTTTTCAGAAGGTGATGGATGAACAGGTTTGATTTCATCACGTTGAGACTGAGTTGTGGTTGATTGCTCTGTTTGGGACTGTTCATTGAGAATGTCGTTCAATCGTTTGATTTCTTCTGTACAATCTACCTGATTACTCGCATGAACATCATCAATCATAAAACTCAGTTTATCCGCACTTTGCAACAATGCGTCGATTATGTTTGCATCTGGGACCATTTTTTTATTTCTGATCTGCATCAACAAGTTTTCCATAATATGGGACAACTTCATCAACGCATCAAACCCGAGCACACTTGATGATCCCTTAATACTATGAATGGCACGGAAAGCGCGATTGACAACCTCTGATGAAACATTCTCGCCTTCCTGTTCCATGAGCAATAAATCAGGCTCAAGAGAATCCAGGTGGTCCCGGCTCTCTGCAACAAACTCTGAAATTAGTGTATCTTCAGTAATTCCTGCCATAATCTACACCTTGAATCTTTTCATACTGTTACCAAGTTTATCTGAAAGCATAGTCAAGTCTTCAACTACTGCCATAGAATCGGTAGAAAACGTCCGGGTGGCCTGGACATTTTCTTTCATACTTTTAACCGCACGCATCGCTTTTTCTGTATGTCGGGCGGATTCAACCGCTTTTTGCGCAATCATTTCCATTTGAGAGGCCTGATCATTAATCTGGCTCGCAATAACTGCTCCCGCATCAATGGATTCTTTAACACTAAGGGCGGACTCATCTGCCTGATAAGCACACTGGCTCACATTTTTTGATACTGAATCCGCCGAACTTGCAGCTTCAGTAATACTTTTTGCAATTTCATTGGTGGTCGCGGTTTGCTCTTCAACTGCTGATGCAATGGTGGACATAATCGTGTTAATTTCGTTGATCACGTCAACAATGCTGTCAATGGCGCGGATAGAAGATTCAGTATTGTTCTGCATGCTTTCAACTTTTAGTCGAATTGTTTCAGTCGCACCCGCTGTTTGTCTGGCCAATTCCTTGACTTCATTTGCCACAACAGCAAAACCCTTTCCAGACTCACCAGCACCAGCAGCTTCAATTGTGGCATTGAGTGCGAGAAGGTTGGTTTGTGATGCAATATCATTGATTAGTTCAACGACTGCACCAATTTCTTTGGCCGAACTGCCGAGGCCGTTCATCATGTCTGATGCCTGACATGCTTTATCAGAAGCCTCCTGAGTGACATTGGCTCCCCGACCAGAACTTCTTGCAACCTCATTGAGTGATGCATACATTTCTTCGATTGCTGTTGCGACATTATTCACCGATTCCGACATTCGTTCGGCTGATGTGGCAACATTGTTTAAATTTGATGAAATTTCGCGGGTGGCAAGACCGCTTTTTTGAATATCACTCGCAATCGTACTGGCTGAATTTGCAAATGTCAGCATGTTCTGACTCATATCCTGGGCGACAGATGCAACATCTTCAATTAATTCGGTCACATTGGAGGTTGCGCTTTCAGTTGTTTCAGCCTGTTTGCTCATGTCTGCCATTCGGTTCTGTAGGTCATCAGCCGAACGTTTTAGCGTCTTGGATACTTGAGAAATGGTTGAGACTGTCTCATTATTGTTTTTGACAATGTGTTGCATATTTTCCATGCCAGAATTGAATAAATTGCCAAAGTAGCCAATTTCATCCAAACGATGTCCAAAATCCAGTCGCATTGTCAAGTCTCCATTAACAATTCTATCAAAAATGGTTCGCGTTAATACCATTTTATTGCTGACATACTTGAATATGAAAAACATAGACAAACCAAACACAAGAATAAAAACAAAAGATAAAGAGATGGCTAGAAAAACAGCTCTTCCCATTTTGTTGTGAAAAAATATTTCTTTTTGCAAAATGGCTCTTTCAATAATTAATGTATGATAACCTGTACCAACGATCCAATTCCAGGGTTCAAAGTATCGTACATAAGATTCTTTGACAGAATTCTCTGCAAGTTTACTATGTGGCCATCGGTAGCGAATCATTAGACCTTTTGGTTTTTCTTGAACCATTGGTACAATATTTTCAAAAAAAGGCAGATTTGAGTCTTCAATGACAACAGGCTTTCCATTGGGTAAATATTCCTTAACAGATAGTCCTTCAAGGTTTCGATTCTCCCCATGCATGATCAGGTTAAGATCAGTATCCATCACCCAAAAATAGCCATCTTTTCCATAGCTTAATAATCGAATCATTTCAATGGCCCTGTCTTTTGCGGCTTTGACATCAAAATTCGCATAAAGCCCGGTACCAATAATCCATCCCCAGGGTTTGAAATATTTAACGTAAGATATTTTTTTCCGAATTTTTTTCCAATCGTTGGGATCAGACCATCGGTATTGAAGTATCGCCCCTTTGGGATAGTTTTCTTTGGCCTTTTGTACCATGTATTGAAAAAGTGGAACTTTACTCCCTTTGGCTGTAACAAGACGACCATGTCTTTTATAATTATCTAATGACTGGCCTTCCAATTTTCGAAAGGTTGGATTAAGAAGCATTTTATATTGCGTGTTCATGATCCACACATAACCATTTTCACCAAACCGAAGCGTCTTTAACAAATCTAAAACATCTTTTTGAGCCGACATTTCCTTAAACAGATCTGGTGTGCCAGTATTGGATTTCGAAATCTTTTTGTACTGATCTGTGAGTAAATTGTATGGCATGTCCAGTAAATATTTCAATCGTTGTTTATAATCACTCAATAATTGATTTTCATCATTCCATTGTCGTTGAATGCGATTCAGTAAAATCATTGCTGTATTTAGTTGATCTTTCAGATATTCATGTTTGCGGTCATATTGCTCTATTTTATATTCAGTTAGTTCAGTTTTTATCATCGAATTTTCAATATAGGCTGAAACAATAACAATTGTGCCAGCAGCACCAAAAATAAACAGGCCAAATAAAAGGATGAGCTTATCTCTGATTTTCATTTTACTTAATAACATGATGCGACTCCATCTATGCTGATTGTGGAATAGTTATACATCAATTACAACGCGATTTCGACCACTTTCTTTGGCTTCGTATAACATTTCATCTGCCTTTTTAATCATACCTTCTAAGGATTGCTGTATCACCGTGCAGACACCACAAGAAATGGTCAGCTTAATTATTTTGCCATCAGCCTGGATTTCAGATTTTTCGATCACCTTTCGAATTTTGCCAAAAACAAGCAATGCCCGCTGACGATCTACATTGGTTAATATCACGCAAAATTCTTCTCCACCGCATCGTGACACGACATCTGTTTTACGAACATGTTCTGTCAATAGATTAGCGACATGCTTTAGCGCAACATCGCCAACATCATGACCATAGGTATCATTGATTTTTTTAAAATAGTCAATATCAACCATTCCGACAGCAATGGCGAGATTGTCACGCATTGCATTGGAATGCAGATTGTTGCCAATTTCATAAAGATATCTTCGATTATATAGACCAGTTAAATAATCACGTATGGAGGCCTCACGTATTTCATTAATTAACTCAACAATTTCAACGTTTTGAGTAACTCTACAGTAAAACTCTTCATTCAGAAAGGGTTTGGACAAGAAATCATTGGCCCCTTTCTTTAAAAATTGGGCAGAAAGGGTTTCACTGGTATTGGCAGATAGGCCGATAATGGCCATCATATCTTTTGTAAAATCTTTCCTTAACTCTGACACCAGTTCAAAACCATTCATATTGGGCATTTCATAATCAGTTAAGATGAGTTTGAGATCAGGATGTTGTTTGACCATTTCCAAAGCATCTATACCATCATTGGCTGTTATGACATTAAACTTATGTTGCGTGAGCAGTCGTGAAATCAAATGTCTGAACGTTGCTGTGTCATCCACAACCAATGCCTTGATTTTCCGATTATTCCGAAGCCGTTTGATTAAATGAATGACATAATCTATCGCATGCATTCCTTCTTTAACAATATAATCCACGACATTTTTAGATAAAATTCGCTTGCGAACGTCATCATCAAGGGTCCCTGTCAGGACAATGGATGGAATTTCTCTTGAAAGGACCAGATCGACAATTTCGCCATCAGGCGCATCAGGTAAATTTAAATCCAGTATTGCGAGAAAAAAAGCATCATTTTCATCGAGTATTCCCCGTGCTTCTTCATAACTGTGGGCAACTTTTGTAATAAAGTCAAGTTCTTGTGTTACCCTTGAGCTAATGAGCCTTGCCACAGCTTTATTGTCTTCAACAACTAATATACGTTGTTCGCTCATACAGACTTCCTTGTATTGAACCTGATTAAGAAGGAACTATCAGGTTGTGTTTGTTTGCTTTTTTGATTGATTGTTTCATAATATCTGAAAATAATCCAGGTTTCAAGGTAAAGCCAATCAAAAATCAATTATGATCAACAATTACGCAATATTCATGCCATTTTCTATAGAAACAAATGCAATAATTTTTTTATAATTGTCTAATATAAAAGAAAATATATTGAAAAACAATTTCATAATTTGACAAATTATTAAAAGCTCTTTTTGGTTTCAAATGGCACGAAAATTGCTTTTACTAGCATTGTTTTGTATAAACAATATGTTATATACAGAGAGATTATGAATGAATAAGACAAATAAAATTTATTCCCTTGTGGGAATTATTTGTGCGACAATTTTTATCAATTTTGCAGATGTTTATAGCATGAAAAATTATCAACATCCTGATGATTCATATCGTATGAAAATATTTGAAAAAATTCCAATGAGCAACATCTCTATCATAAATGAAAATCAAGCAGAAACTTATTTTCTAATATTTTGGATTTATGGAATCATATTTAAATATTTTCTTGTTATTTCAGGGTTGATTGTATTTTGTTTTATTTTTGTATGTAAAGGTTTTTATCGATTATTGCATCATGGCGAAATCTGATGTGTGCTTAAGGAAAAGGTTTATTCGGCTCTACCTGGGAACGTATTTCTGGCGTAACTGCCTGTCCTGATTCTTACCTGTTTTGAGGCGCGTATTTCCAAAAAGTCGAACATGTGAAATGTTCGACTTTTTGGGAATACGCCATGCTGAATTATCGATGATATTCAAACAAAAGAATTTGAGTTGATGCAGACTTAAAAAAAGATTTCTCCGAAATAGCAGCCACAGCAATACACATGTTTTTTTGACCTGTTTTATCAAACCAGACATAGTCACTAATATACCCATTTATTTTCGGAGTTTTCCACAAAGGTGCCATACTTAGACCATTCCATTTTAGACATGTAATTGTGCCGCTTTTAAACTGACGATATCGGTGAAACAATCGACCGCCTGAAGACGCATTCTGTTGAGATACAATGATTTCATCAATGTTATCCTGATCAACATCATCAACCTGAATCCGCTGATTGAGATACAGATATTTTTCATTTTCAAAAGGGGCTTTATGTGGTGATTTTTTTTGTAAAGTCAATACTTTCCTTGACTCTGCATAAAATTCTTCACTCAACCATTTTGACCGAAATGAGGCATCAAGAATCTCCAGTTTGTTATTTGTGCGAACAACCACATAAGCTTTATCAGGTCCGGTAAATCGTCCTTGATGAAATGATGCAAAATGACTGTTTGGTGGAATGAATTGCATTTTTTCAACAAAAAGCTTGCCTTTGTAATATTTGAGCAAGCATACTTTTTTTGAAAATAAATTTTCTAATGTTTGTTTTTGCCCAATAAGATGAATAGATCGGTCATATCGCCGGAAACATCTAAAATAATAGGGCTCATTCTGAAAAAGCACTTTAAATCGATCATTTTCAAAGGCCAGAACAAAAGAGACAAGGTGACCATCTAATTTATTAACAGCGGTTACATATATCTCAGGGTTTTGATCTTTATCCATATCAGCTGAATCAAGCCAAATAATTCTTCGCGTATGGCCGGCATTGAACTGCTCGGTCCAACCAAAAGATTGATTTGAAAAATTATACATGTACAGGTTATGCTTATCAGCGGCAATCAGTTCGGGGTTATTATCTTGATTGACATCTGCAACTGTCATGGAATGAATGGCAGTATCTAATTTGGGAATAATATCATACGTAAAGGACCCAATTTTCTGTTCTTGATTCTGATTTATTTCAGAAATAAAAGTTTCCTTACACATATTTTTTCGAATGGCAATACTCATTTCATTAATCATTGGTATCACTTCTTTTTCAGAGGATGCCAGAGTTGAATGCGTAAATCTCGGCTTTTGATTGTTCAACTCCCATATGTGGGCATCAATACTATATTGACCGCCAAATATTGAAACACTTCCAATGAGAATATGCGTCAGGCGATTGTACTGAGCAATCTTTTTAGACTGCTCAATCGTCAACGATTGAAATCGGTCGATATCAAGGCTACGATAATCGACAACACGCATGCAATTTTTTGAGCTAAGGCGCGAAAAAAGCATGTCGCTGATCATTTTTTTTAAAAGCGGTTGTTCGGTCTTATCATTAATTTTGAATGGAAATATCAATAATCCATTCTGATTGATCGCCCATGTATTTGTAGCACAATTGAGCAATATGAATACACAGAGACAAACGAATAATATCTTGTATCGATTCATATATATTATCATTCTCCTTGTTGAAAATTCATGTGATAAAGTTCAGAAATTGGAAATGCGACCACATTGACCTGACCGATAGCCTGAGGCAGGACAGTATAAATAACTTCATTTTTTCGTTTCTTATCTTTTTTCATGGCATCAACAATGTCTTGATTGGAAATATCCAAGGATACAGGTAATTTTAATTGTTTCAGCAAGGTCGTAATTCTTTGAAGATCAGTGATATTCAACAAGCCTTGATCACAGGCCAGCTTTGATGCCATCACCATGCCAATACTGACAGCCATACCATGAGGTAGTTGTGTTCGTTTCTCAATCGCATGCCCAAAGGTGTGCCCCAAATTTAATTTTTTACGATTTCCGGTTTCTGTTTCATCCTGTCTCACGATTTCAGATTTGATTAATACAGAATCGTAAATGAGCTGTTCAAGAATAGCAGGATCCCTTTGATCAATGGCCGAAATATTATTTTCAATAAATCGAAATAATTGTTCATCAGCAATGATAGCGTGTTTAACGATTTCAGCCACGCCGCACCGATAATCAGTGTCTGATAGCGTTTGGGTCATCACTGGATCACAAATGGCAAATTGGGGTTGCTGAAACACCCCGATCATATTTTTGTAACCTTGATTATTCACACCATTTTTACCACCAACACTCGCATCAACTTGTGCAAGTAAGGTTGATGCCACAAAACCAAATTTAATGCCACGCATATAGGTCGATGCCGCAAAACCTGCAATATCGCACACAATGCCGCCACCGATCCCCAATAAAAAACTGGACCGATCTGTTTCTAAAGCGATGAGTTGATCATAGATATATTGCATGGTGGATAGCGTTTTGATCGATTCCCCCTCGCCAATTTCAATCATATGTCCTTTCGGAAATCTACTGCCATACAATTTTTTGACAGTTCGATCAGTAATGATCACGATATGAGAATCAGGCAAATATTCGGAAATATTGTCAATGCTTTCGCCTACGATAATCATTGAATAACCCGATTTTGCAGACAGGTATATTTTTTTCATGTGGTATTTCCTGTTAAATCTGGCTGGAAAAATGTGAAGGCAATTTTTTTCCGGTTTTTTGGGAATGCGCCCTTATTTATGATTGTCCATAACTATGTAAGCCCGGTAACAAATTCACGCCAAAATATGTAAATAAAACAGCAAAAAATCCCAGGATAGAAATCCATGCAATTTTTTTCCCAGACCAGCCACGCATAAGCCGTGCATGTATTACAGTCGCATAGATAAACCAGGTGATTAAAGACCATGTTTCTTTTGGGTCCCACGACCAGTAAGCACCCCAGGCGGAATTTGCCCAGACAGCGCCAGTAATTATGCCAGCAGTCAGAAATAAGAATCCAAACATGATCATTTGATAGGTCAATTCATCAATCATTCGCTGGTCGGGTAATATTTGACCGAATTTATTGTCCTTTATTTTAATGAGAAACATAATGCTTAAACCAAATGCCAATGCAAACCCCGCATAGCCGAGAAAGCAGGTAAATACATGAGCAATCAGCCAGTTGCTTTTCAGTGCAGGTATCAGTGGCTGAATGTTTTCGTTGACAGTAGGAAGAGAGGCATATGCCAATGATAAAAATGCCAGCGGTAATGCAAAAGCACCAATGCTTTTATTTTTGTACCGATATTCAATATTGATATAAATCACTGCAATCGTCCACGAAAAAAAGACCAGTGATTCATATAAATTGGATAATGGTGCATGACCAATGCCCATCTCATATGATTCAATCCATCGCAAGATAATACCGGTTGTATTCAAGACAATTGCAGCGATTGTTACATATGTACCACTGTGAGTTAAATAATTCTTTTTAAAAATCCATCCACCAATATAGGCACACGCTGCAGCACCATATAAAAAAGTTGTAATGGATAACAATAGCGAACTGCTCATTTATATTCCTATCAGTTAGTGACAATAATTGTCGGTCATTTATGATATATTGATACAGACTTTCTGTAATTCTTCTTTCAAACGATCCAGTTTTTGAATCATTCCCAACCTGTTCTTATTGGACACCCCCGAAATATAAGCCTGACATGAACCCGGTGATTTTTCTATGACTTCAACAAAATATTGCCGATGGCTTACAAAAAAGGTAACAAATATGCCCAATAGCATCACTAAAAAACCTGTATATACAAACCAGATCCCCGGATCTTTTGTGACTTGAAGCCCTGTATAGTAGCGTTTGTCAGTTTCAGGTGTTCTGAAATCACTTTCATTCATCACACTGATAACAAAATGGCCCTGCCGCATACGATCAAAGCTCTCATATTGAACAGGTATCATGACAATCTGTGATGATATCTCTGAATTCGTTGCATCTGATGATTTGCTTTCCAAAACAAGTGTTAATGTTGGGCCCAATGAATGACCACCAAAGCGATACGATGATTGATAATTCTGAATTGTAATAAACCCCTTTCCTTCAGGCATTTCAACTCGTTGATTGAGCTTTGTTTTTAATGGATATGACAGGTGGGTTTTGGGGTTTTGTAAAAATAAAATAACAGTTTCAGGCATTTTTTCTTTGTATTCAGGTGTCATCAGCCCATAACTGGACTGAAAAATATTAATCCCTTCATATCGCAATGGATGATTCACAACGATCGGTTTTGTCAAAATAACGTGATCATTTCTGATCAGTGAAATGACAGATTTGAATTCACTCGGCGATCCATTTTCATAAAAAGATACAGAAAAATCATCACACCGAATCGTAAATGGCAACACCATTTTTTGGTTCTGACCCATTGAAATTGTTTTTGTTTGCTCGCCCTCCGGAATCTGAACATGACCCTCAAATCCAAAAAACGAACCAATGATTCCACCAAGAATCATCACCAACACACTGAAATGGACGGCATAAACACCGAGACGACTTTTTCGTCCGGTCTCACCATAAAAATAGAAACCTTGATCTGTGGAAATTAACTCACAGTGGGACATTTTTTTAGGCAAATATTGACTCATGGCTTCGCGAATTTGACCGACCGTGTCCATGACATCAAATTTGATCCGGTCTGGCTTTTTTCTAAATCGCATTACATTGACAGTCTTTGTTTTTGGAAATATAATCGCCCATGTAGCTGATAAACGATCAATGGAGCATACGATAATATTCATGCTTAAAAGTCCCATGAGAAGACGATACCATAAAGAATGATAGGTATCATCCGCACCAATGAGCAATATCAGTTTACCCCACAACTGGCCATATGCAGTCACGTAATATTCAGTCGTCTGTCCCTGGGGAAGAACTGTTCCGATGATTGAAACAATCGCCAATGTGAGCAATAAAAACACAGATAGTTTGACTGATGAAAAGAATCGACTGATCGTATTGTTTTGAAATAATTGTTTCATTGATTTATTTATGAACTCCTGATTAATAAAAAAAGAGAGAGAATCATTCTATATTTTTACAATCATAAGCCATATATGATGTTTTGTAAAGATTTATTCATTTAGAAATGCGCGGAAAATAAGTTCCCATTTTAAAATGCTCGACTGCTCAACAATTTAAAATCAAGCATATGTCTACCAAACTTTTCATTTTTGTTTTTGAACCAGGATCAGGATGAAGAAGATGAATTCATGGCATAAAAATTGCCACTATCTTCTAGAATTGAGATAATATTTTCTATTGACTTTTTCTGGAATGAGTTTTACAAAAAATCATGCATATTTTTTTTAAACACGATATCCGGGTTGATTAGAATATATAGTTCATGGTTTTACAGTTTTATAAAGGTATAACATGTTGTCATCATGCAGCATATTTTGATTCATATAAAAAGAATAAGAACAAACGCATATGAGTTCTACAAAAAAATTTGATAATTCCCAGGCATTAATTTTAATTGTCGATGACTTACCTCAAAACCTTCAGGTTCTGGGAAGTATCCTTCGAAAAAATAAATACCAGATAGCAGTTGCCACAAATGGACAACAGGCGCTTGATGTTTTAAACAATATCTCTCCAGATTTAATATTGTTAGATGTCATGATGCCTGAAATTGATGGACATGAAGTGTGTCGACGTCTAAAGGAGCAAGAGCGGACGCGTGAAATTTCAATCATATTTCTTACCGCAAAATCAGAAACTTCAGATATTGTGAAAGGGTTTGAATTAGGGGCTGTTGACTATGTAACCAAACCTTTCAATGCGACCGAACTTTTAGCACGGGTAAAAACTCACATAGAACTCAAAAAAAACAGAGATGTGATACTGAATCTGATTGAAGAGCTTGAAGAAAAAAATAAGATTTTAGAAAAATTGGCTGTAACTGACAGCCTGACTCGAATTTTCAACCATAGTCATATCATTGACCGCTTGAGCAATGAAATTCAAGCAGCACGTCGGCATTCTGACCCTCTTTCTATTACCATGTTTGATATTGATCATTTTAAACGAATTAATGATAATTATGGTCATCAGGTGGGTGATGAAGTATTACTGGCTGTAACGAATACGATCAAAGAGGCACTCCGAGATATTGATATTGTGGGTCGGTATGGCGGGGAAGAATTTTTGGTGGTGATGCGGCAAACTGACCGAAAAGGCTGTTATATTGCAAGCGAGCGTATACGTACTCGGGTTGAAGATGAAAAATGGGAACACGAAGGGCTTCATGTTACAATTAGTGGCGGCATTGGCACTCTAGAATTTGAGGATGAAACCGCTGCTTCGATGATCAAACGTGCGGATGAATGCCTCTATCTCTCAAAAGAAAATGGTCGGAATCGCATTGAATGTGGCGAGTCATGATCTAAAATCTGATTTAACATTGTCTCATCTTCTTCAGTATCCTGGTTCAAAAAAATAATGAGCAAATTGAACAATGCAAAAAGAATCTTCCACTTGAGATTTTATTGGCTTGAAGTAGTTTTAGAAGTAGTTCAGGTTGTTACATTGAGGCGGTAAGAACAATAAATAATAAGGAATATCTGCTATGACTCATCTATTAAACATATCGATTAAGAAAAAAATTATTTGTGGCTTTCTACTGGCATCATTATCAACATTCATTGTTGGGATAGATAGTTACTTATCTATTTCCAATTTTAACATGTTGAAAAACAATAGTCTACAATTGCTAATGAACGCTGATAGTTTACAAGTATTGGCTCTGACACATCGTCGTTATGAAAAGGATTTATTTTTAAATATCGGTAATCCTAAAAAACAAAAAAAGTATCTGCAAAAATTCAAAAAAACCTCTAAAAAAACCATAAAAATTATTGATACAGTTATAGACATGGTTCGACCTGATATGAAAATAACAATGGTTAATACAAAAAAATCATACAACAGTTACCTATCAGGTTTTCTAACTATTGCAAACCAAGTAATTACTGATCAATCTGTCACACCTCAAGATGCCAATAAAAAAATGCTACCTATTAAAGAACATGTTTATTCTTTTGAGAAAGGTGTTCTCTTAGTTCAAACCACAGCTAAAAAATTATTAGATGATGCCACCAACAAAATGGTCGTTCATGGCGATAGATCCAAAAAGCTAATATTCCTTCTTGTTTTTGGAGGGGTGGGTCTATGTATTATTATCGGCATAGTCCTTTCCAACATGATTAGCAAACCACTTGTTGAGGCATCACAATTTGCAGAAAAAATAGCGGCTGGTGATCTAAGTAACACAATCGAAAATAGAAAATTTGAAAAGTTTATAGACAATGAAAAAGATGAAGTTAGGTTGCTTACAAAATCTCTTAATAAAATGATTATTAAATTACGAGAAATGTTTAAAGAAATTACTGAAGGTGTTGGCACATTGTCAGCATCATCAACAGAATTGAGTGTACTTTCTAAGCAAATGTGTGATGGATCAGATTTATCATCAAAAAAATCTTCAAATGTCGCTATATCTGCTGAATCAATGAGCGAAAACATGTCTTCTATTTCAGTCGCAGCAGAACAAATATCGAGCAGTGTTACAGTAATTGCTGCATCTGTTGAAGACATGAGCGCAACAATTGACAAAATATCTGGCAATTCCGGACATGCACGCTCTATCACAAAAAATGCTTTGAAACTTGCAAATGGAGCTTCAGACAAGATAAACGATCTTGGACAAGCAGCAAAAGAAATCAGCACAGTTACAGAGACGATCAATAATATTTCCGAACAAACTAATTTATTGGCACTGAATGCTACAATAGAAGCTGCACGAGCCGGTGATGCTGGTAAGGGGTTTGCAGTTGTAGCTAACGAAATTAAAGAATTAGCAAAGCAAACAGCACAGGCAACTGATGAAATTCAAAAGCAAATAGAAGATATTCAGAAAACTACCATGATTAGCGTTGATCAAATTGAAGAAGTAACAAATGTGATTAATGATGTAAATGATATAGTCACCTCTACTTCAATAGCAATAGAGGAGCAAACAGCAGCTATTAAAGATATCGCATCCAATGTATCTCAAACATCTGTTGGAATACA
>Ga0272440_1001180_pt1 | contig 21767 bp, 10 predicted proteins | sample SSMMMBAug17_FD_192440 | JGI IMG/M metagenome (GOLD analysis project Ga0272440, IMG submission 192440) | Marine sediment archaeal communities from Little Sippewissett salt marsh, Falmouth, MA, United States - SSM-MMB-Aug17 | ecosystem: Environmental > Aquatic > Marine > Wetlands > Sediment ...
TAAGTAATAAACGTATTTCTTGAATGAATGGCATTTATATGAAAAAACGAATGATTATAATTTTTTTTGTTTTATTATTACCCTTGACAATACTCGTTTACAGTGAATACTCCTACGCAATGCCGCTGGCAGGCACTCAAATACTCAATCAGGCAACCATTAACTATCGCGATTCTAGCGGAACAATCCATACGACAAGTACAAATCTTATAGTTCTAACAATCAAACAAATTTACTCAGCCAGCATTGAAGGCGATAAAAGCTTATTTGGTGCGTCAAATCAAGAAGTATCATTCTTTCATCATTTAAAAAATCTGGGTAATGGTGAAGACGCCTATTGTATTGAAGTGAAAGAAAACGAGACCAATAACCAACCCCTGACCCACATTAAGGTTATTCATGACAGTAATGACAATGGCATCTTTGACACGGGTGAAACGACACTATTTTCTTCATCAATGGAAAGCACTGTCTACCTGAACCTGCTTTCAAGTCAGGAAGCAAATCTGATTCTGATTGCTGGCATTCCAGAAAATGCCGAACCTATGGATACTTTTCGTGTCACCTTATATGTAAAAGCACAAATGGGAACAGACAATTGTACTGATGGAAATGTCAATGACATTGGCACGAATCAAGATAATTTAAATGATACCAATCAAGACACAATTATTGTTTCCAATAATGCCATTCTCAAAATCCATAAATCATCAACATATCATTCTAACGAAGAAGGCGTTTCAGACGACACAATCACGTATCAAATGACTGTGAGCAATACCGGAACAGTAAAAGCGGTGGATGTTGAAATTGAAGATATTTTGCCTGAAGGTACAGTTTTTGTTCCAGATAGTATTGTTTATACTGGCGATTTTCAAGGAAGCCAGTTGGATGATGGCAATAATGGTATCAATGGATTATTGCCTTATTATGAAGCATCCACCAACAAAATTTTAGCTGAAGTCGATATGTTGCAACCCGATGCAGAAGTTTCAATTTCCTTTAAGGTTTCTTTGGAAAATAACATTCAAGGCGGCAATATTATCGCCAATACAGCAAAAACCTGGGGAAATCTGGATGAAGATAGCCAAACTGTTGAAGATATTGTCGTATCCAATAGAACCATTGATGAAATTCCGGGATACTATGGTGTGGAAATAAAAGATACCGGCCTGGGCATGCAATTAAATGTCAATGATGGGGGGGATGATGATGGGATTCAGAATGATGAACAATATGTTAACGCTGCGCAAACCAATGAAAGTGTTTTATTCTCTCATATCATTTCCAATAATGGTAATTTAGAAGATTGCTTTAATCTCAAAGTGATCAACAGTACATTTCCATCAGATACTGCCTTTCAGTTTTTTTATTCATCTTTTCATACCCCGCTGCTTGACACGGATAATGATGGTAATGTGGACACAGGAATACTCGCATCACAGGAAAATTTACAAATCGGACTCAAGGTAATGGTTCCATCAAACAGTTCTGGTAAAGTGGATTATCAGGCAACCATTCAAGCGATTTCTTCAGGAAATCCATCAAAAAATGACACAACAAAAGCATTATTAGAAACAATTATTTCACCTATCGTTGATATTGCGAATAGTTTATCGGCAAATGGTTTTAATGACCAGGGGCTCGTTGATGCCGATCCGGCTTCACAGGTAGGTACGACCAAAATTGCACGTCCCGGGGAAACCCAATTATTTCATTTTTATATTGCCAATGAAGGTAAAAATACTGACAGCTATTCTTTGAGTGTATGGGCAAATGAAGCATGTAATATCCCAATATCTAAAGAAATTCAATTTCAATTTATCAATGAATCTAACCATCCAATTTCATATGTCGAAAGCATTGTTTCTGGGCAAATATTTCATTTTATGGCACAAATAACAATCCCCACGTCCGCGCTATTAAAAGACTTCATTTTTTTCGTAAAAGTACACTCAAAACAAACTGGTGCATCTGATATAAAACAAGATGCCCTTACCATTGATGCGATTGAATCCATACTCCTGTATCCGGATCATGAAGGGATTGTATCACCGGGCTCGGCAATTGATTATATTCATGAAATCAAAAACAATGGCACAACCGATGCGTTGGTTAAAATTGAAGTGACCCGACAGACAGTTTTAAATCATACCATTCTTTTTCCCACTGCTTATGTTGTCAGTGAACCTGGCGGATATCAATACTACCAGGATTTTAACGTTGGAGATACAATAATTGTTTATGATTCAACCAATGAAAAGTGGATATCGAAAAGCCTTGAAAGTGATGGCCAGGGCGGTATCGCAATTCCCCTTTCCCCTGGAGACTATACCCATATTTTGGTTAGAGTGCTGGCCAAAACATCCATACAACAACAAGCAAACGATTTGTTAATCTTAAAAGCCAGCGTAGTGGGTGGGTCTGACTTTAAAACAAATACAAATCAAACGATTGTATCTTCAACGTATTTAAAAGTGATAAAAAAAGGCGCCATTGATGCGGATTGCAATGGCATTGAAGAAACAATTTTTCAAACATCAGACTTTTCAGCAAAGCCTGGAGATTGTTTTATCTGGAAAATAATTGTTAAAAATTTAGGCGATAAGCCAGCGTGCCGCGTAACTGTTTATGATACGATTTCAGCATATACCACTCTTTATGAAGATGTTGTTATTCATTATGAACCCGCTCCAGGTTCTGGTTCCTGCTCGGTAGATGCGCAAAATATTCAATGCAATGTGGGAAATCCTTACGATATTGATGGAGATCAGACGACTGAGCCTTATTGCTTGAAGGCCGGGGAATATTCTGAGATACGATTTGGCGTTAGAATAAAATAGAAATAAAGGAAACTGAACATATGAAGACAATTTCAGTCTATCAATGACTACTATCTTTGGTGGGGTAACCATCTTTCTGCGCGTAAGAGGAATTAGTAAGAGGAATTAATAAATTTGAAAAAAATACTGATTATCATAACCATTCTATTTTCAGCGCTATTGATTTATACAATTGATTTTAAATCAAATAAGCCTTCTTCTGTAATATCAGAAAAGAAAATGAATCACCCCAGAAATGTGCCAATTACAGTTTTTTCTGATGAAGAAGCGCAAGAGAAATTTCAGATTAATGAAAGATACCGCCCCTTAAAATATTGTCAGACCCAGTTCAAGGTGATCAATGATAGCGTCGTGAGTGATACAATCAACGGCCTGATGTGGCAAAGATCCGGTTCTATGCATGCAGTAACGTTTAAGCAGGCACAACAATATATTGATGATTTGAATCGGCAGCAATTTAACAATCACAATGACTGGAGACTCCCTACCCTTGATGAATTAAAAACGTTATTATTACAAAAAAAATCGCAACAATATTTATTTATAAATCCAATTTTTTCAACCCATCAGAGGCATTGCTGGAGTTCAGACACTCGGGCAGCAAAAACCCCTTTTGGTGCACAAAAAAATGCTGCCTGGGGGGTTGATTTTACGTTTGGATATGTTTTTTGGGGAAAATTTGACAATAAATTCCATGTACGGGCGTTGCGCAGGTTATGTCCTGAATGTGACGTGAATATAAATAAAAAACATAAATGATAAACAAATTAAAGGAGGAGAAATGGAAGTAATAAAAAAACAAATTGTATTACTCATGTTATTGTCCTTGTTTTGTGTAGCCCCAGGTGCGCTCGCTGAGCCTCTTAAAAGCACACTTGAAGCCTACATCGTAAAGAAGGATAATAAAGGAAAGGAGGTTTTTCAAAAAACTCAAGATGCCGCACCAGGCGAAATTGTTGAGTATCGCCTGAAGTACCAAAACATTGGAAAAACAGTTTTATCCAGTCTGGTAGTCAATGGTCCAATACCCAACCATACAAAATTTATTGGAGATTCTGCGATGACAGAAGTCTCTCATGATTTTTTGGTCAGTATTGATCATGGTCAAACCTGGGAAAAAGAGCCGGTAAAAAGAGTCAAAAAGTTGAAGAATGGGCAAAAGAAATCCATCATTATTCCACCAGAAGAATATACGAATATTAGATGGCTTTCCAATACGCCCTTGAAACCCAATAGTATTCAAACATTTATTTATCGTGTAAAAATTAATTAAAGGAGGAAAAAATGACAAACATGGTAAAACAAAATTTCTGTAACATTCATTCTTTTTCAAAAGCACTTGCGATGCTTTTATGGATTGCAACTGTCATGTTGTTGACATCGAGTCATTGCTTTGCGATTGGTACATCCGCCGGTCAGGTAATTCAAAACCAGGCCACAGCAACGTATATCGATCAAAACAAGAATGAGTACATTGCGCAATCAAACATGGGGACCATTAAGGTTAATCAAATATTTGCAGCATCCCTTGGTTCTGATCATGAAGGAACAGGTGCGCCCGGGCAATCAATCAATTTTGCGCATACACTTCGGAATACAGGTAATGGCAAAGATACCTATACCATAAACCTTTCTGAAACTGTAACCGGCCAAGATGATAGTGATTTTGATTTTTTAGCTGTATATTTAGATAAAAATCATAATGGTATTGTCAACGATGGTGAAGATCAAATTTCACTTGTTGGTAGTTCCGGAACCATTGAAGTTGAAGCTGATACTGAAGTTGGCCTAGTTGTTATGGCTTCCGTTCCAGGAACTGCCGCAACTGACCAGATTCTAGGATTTACATTAGAAGTGGTTCCAACAAATGGTACAGTAGACGATATTACTACTGGGAATGGTTTTGATGCCACTGAAGGCACAAATGAAGATAAGGTGAAAGTTACCTCTAATGCTGTTCTAAAAATAAATAAGGGATCAACCTATAACCACCAGGATACACATGATGATATTTCAGACGATACGATCACCTATGTCATTACTGTAACAAATACGGGGCAAAATCCAGCATACAATCTCGAGTATCGAGATGTTTTGGATTTAGCAGTATTTGATATTGATGATGTGAGTGATATTGTTCTTGTAACTACGGGTACCAATGAATCCTTTGTTGACAACCCCAGTGATACTGATGAAGGGAGCCAGAGTGGTACTGTAAGTGAAGATACGATTGAAGGTTTTGCACCTCGACCAACTGATGACGTTAACAATGATGGCGTCACAGGAGATTTTGGTATTCGTGGACATGATGATGTGCTACCCAGTAATACGACCATTTCTTTTACATATATAGTCCCATTAAAAGACAATTTGTTGGCAAATACAAAAATTTTTAACTTTGCAACTGTTCTTGGCGATGTGAATGATGATGGGGATGCCAATGATGAAGGAGAGGTGATTGACTCAAATACAACTGTTCAACTGGTTGACCCCACATATTCGGTACAAATATCAGATACAGGTGCTGATGCTTCTATAGGAGTCAATGATGGTGGGGATGATGATAGCACAATAAATGATACGCAACAGGTAAACTCAGCAGCCTCTGGTGAGCAGGTCTTATTTGCCAATACAATAACAAACTTGGGAAATACAACAGATATATATGAACTTATTATTGACCCAAGTACAGATAACAATTTTCCTGTGGGAACAGTATTTAGCTATTGGCACCCGGGTGGAACAGCCTTGCTTGATTCAAATGGTGATGGTAACATGGATACAGGCCCCATGGAATCTGGAGAATCCGTCGATATTATCGTAAAAGCAAAGTTACCTTCAGGCGCTTATGATGGCGATACGTCTGGCAATAGTGGTCCATTCAATGCGATTTTAACTGTACAATCGTCGACTGATGAGCACGCAACTGATACTGTCAACGAAAAGCTTATGAATATAACTGCTCCTGCCTGCGATTTATCCAATAACGCAAGTCCAAAAGTAGATTCTTCGGATAACAATCCGTCGGAAAATCTCCATGAATACATTCCTGGAAGTGTAACACCCATTCAATTCGTATCTGTCAAAGTAGGTGAGGCCGCCAGATTTTATTTTAGTGTTGAAAATGATTCGGGTGTACCTGATTCATTCAGGTTTTTGATCGGGAGTACCTGGGATGGCACAACTCTTGGCCCGCTTCCTGATGGATGGTCTTTTATTTTTCATGATGATAATGACAATGTAATTACAAACACCCCCGCCATTCCAGGAGGAGAATCTGAGACCTTTCATGTCCATGTTTATATCCCTTCTGATGCGACAAAAAGCCCTGCAAATTACGTTACGGACATTGACGGAGATGGTGACCTTGACTTTGTTGATGGGAACAATGATGGTGATGGTGATTTTGCATTTTTCTTTAGAGTAGAATCTTTAAATACAGGTGCCAGTGATGTTAAAATGGATGCTGTTGATGTAAGTGATCTTGAAGATATCAGTATTGTCCCGAATCAGACTGGTCAGATTCAACCAGGTGGTTCTATCAGTTATAATCATACCTTGAGAAATGATGGAAATACAATTGAAACATTTACACTTTCTGGTGCCAATAGTCTAAAAACTTCAGGATGGGGAAATAGTGTTTTGGTCGATACAACTGGCAATGGTACTCCTGATACTCCTTTTAGTACACTTACTGGCTCAGATTCTGTTTATTATATCAATGCTGCCGGCGAAACAGTTTCTCAAGTTTTTGGTGGAACTGGATTGCCAGACAGTTCAGGCAAAATAGTGCTTAAACCAGGTGAACAAATGACAATCATTGCTGTTGTGTATGCACCATCGAGCGCACCTGATGGCACAACAGACGTATTAACCATATCTGCAACATATAATACAGGTGCAAAAACAGCGCAGTCTGTTGATCAAAGTACAGTTATTTTGGGGCAGTTAAGATTGGTCAAAACCCTTGCTGCTGATCTAGACTGTAATGGCGTACCTGATGGAAATCTATCTCAAAACCCAACAACAGGTGTTCCACCCAATGGTTGTATTGTATGGCAGATCGTTGTTTCAAATGCTGGTACCGCAGTTCTTGATGAAATAGTTGTTAGAGATACAGTGCCTGCATACACAACTTATGAAGCAGGTTCAATGATCGCAGGCCTCGGTGATGCAGGTACAGCCGCTGCCCCAGTTGTTACTTTAAGTCCTCTAACTGATGCAAATGATGCAGAAAGTCATCCAGATGGATATTTTGCTCAATTTGGTGATGACACCTTGTTTTTTTACTTGGGCGAGAATGCAAAACAAAACAAAGGCGGAAGCTTTAGTCCTGGCGATAAAACAACATTGAGGTTTTCTACCCGTGTGGAGTAGTAAGATGTTCATGCGTTAGGAATGCTCGAAAAATGAACTTAGAATCGTTCCCAGGCTCTGCCTGGGAACGAGTAGTTGCATAATTGAAAAGTGAAACAAGGAAAGTTTTTTCGAGCATTTCATAATTCATATGGCTGGTTATTTTGCCAGCCATATAACTAACATGGCCACAGTATATGATGCAAAAATGCCACATATATTTTATTGGGCTATGGCTGACGATCTGCTGCTTTGCATGTGATGTTTTTTGTGAAACACCTGCTGGAACTGTCATTTCCAATTTTGCCACAGCGACCTTTTATGATACTGAATTAGGCGTTGGCGGAAGTGTTGACTCTAATGTCGGTACCATAATTGTTAAAGCTGTTTATGCCCTGCAATTATTGGATGATCGGAGCAAGAAAGGTGTTCCCGGCGGATTTATCAATTTTCCGCATATCATCAAAAATACAGGCAATTCAGAAGATTCCTATGAAATCAAGGTGTCAAATCTTCAAGGCGATGATTTTGATTCCGAGCTTATTCAAATCATATTTGACAAAAATACAAATGGTCAAATTGATCCGGGTGAATCAGCCATTTCCCAAACAAATGTGATCCAACCAGATGACTTTATTCATCTGGTCATTGGCATCAGTATACCTGGTGGTGTGAATAATGGTTCTTCCGCCAATTGGGTTGTTTCTGCGCAATCAATAAGTGATAAGATGGTTTCTGATGATAATTTTGATTCAGTAACCATTACAATGGATGCTTTGATCAGTATCGGCATTACGAATAATCCAAATTGTGATCAATATGTGGAATCAAAAGAAACCATTTACTTTTCAGTCGCATTTAGCAATATTGGACTTGCTGATCCTCAAGAGCGAGATGTCTCCATTTTAAAAAATGATATCACAAGCCTTCAAAAAGGCGTTTTACTTGAAAGTAACATTCCCCCAAATACATTTTTATCCAGTGTGAAAGATATTAATTATGCGCCGGTAAGTGCCTTACTGCTGCTAAAACCCATATCAAGCCCCACAAATACTTGGATCTTATTTGAAGATTGGAACGGCCAGGATATGATTGAAAAGATTGGCCTGTTAATGATAAATAAAAGCCTTTCATCAAATCATAGCGGATTATTGTCGTTTTATCTTGAAGTGGCTGAAAATATCACCAATGGCATAATCATAACAACTATTGCAGGCATTGATCTTGATGGCGATAGCATCTATGATTTTCAAAGCAATGAAACCTGTAACAGAATTAGAAGCCATGATACTGCGCAACTTAATTTTATTGATTCGAATTTAAACTATGTCCAATCTTATCAATTGGAATCATCCCCAAAATATCACCCAGAAAAAGACGATGTCTATGTCGAAGTAAAATCCAGCAGCTTTAACCGATTTGTGAATGAAAAAGAAGTGATTCAGGCAACTGTAGAATCAAAAGAAACAGCAGATAGTGTGATGCTTAATTTATATGAGACCGATATCAATACAGGTTTATTCAGAAGTCGAACACCAATTATACTTGTTGATAGAGAACAAAAAAGGCGAAGATCAAGTCGATTTTGCCAGGATGGTAGTCCTTGTTATCTTTCTAGCAAACCCATTGATTCTCTCGTTAGTATCATTGATGATCCGGTTGAAGGCGAGTTAAGAGATCTGGCTGCTATTGAACCTTTTGGCCATGTTTTTGATTCAATCACTTTCCAGCCAGTTGAAGGTGTGGAGGTGTTTATCCATAGAATAGATAATGAACAACCCACAGATACAAAAGGAAATCCGATTGTTCAAGAGGTTACAAATCGTGAAGGTCGATTTCAATTTACTGATATTGCACCTTATGATGGTTATTATTTTTCAGTGGTTCCGCCCAATGTCAATTATGTTTTTCCATCGCAAAAACCGGCAAGTATGCTGCTTTATGCCTGGCCGGATGTTAATCAAATATCATATGGTATAGATGGCTATAAAAATCAAGTTCCCTCATCAGGCGTTTTTTCAATTGGTAGTTCAAAACGTGCTTTACAAGTAGATATTCCCCTTGATCCCTATACTTCAGGTGAAATGCTGGCAATTACCAAAACAACAAATGAAACCTATTCGTATATTGGCGGCACTGTTACTTATGAGGTCAAGCTGAAAAACCTGACACATGCTGTATTAATTGATACAAAATTATACGACTGGATTCCTGAAGGGTTTGAATATGAAATATCATCTACGTTCATTAATGGGAATATTGCAAAGGACCCGGTAAGTGGTGGTGAAAATAGTTATCAATATGAAAATAGAAGCCCTGACCTTGTATTTAATATCGGAAAAATTGATAATAATCAGGAAATTGTCATTCGGTACTCCCTTACGATTACAGAAAATGCCTCTGTTGGATTGAATCAGAATATAGCTCAGGCTGAAGCCAGTTCCGGTGGTGCAGCAATTGTTCGATCCAATTTGTCGCCTGCGGAAATTGATATCAGGCAGGGACTTATCCTTCAAAAGTCAACCCGGCAACATGCTGTAAATATTAAAAATCATGCGCGATATACTGTCAGGTTGACCAATCGTTCCGAATCAAATCTAAAAGATTCGGAAATTATTGATATCATTCCTAAAGGGTTTGAATATGTATCCGGAAGTAGTTATTTAGATGGTCAATTAATCAAAGATCCAACGCTTCAATTTACCGCTTTGAACAATAACGCCATGTTGATTTTTCAGGCAGGAAACCTGGATATCAATCAAGAAAAAATCCTTACCTATCATTTAAATGTAACTGCCGAAGCGCTTCAGGGTGATGGAAACAATATCGCAAAAGCATCCGCATGGTTTTACGATGATACAATAATCAAAGCAAAACCAGTAAATGCAACCATCGAAATATTACCCGGCATCCTTGCACTTGAAAAAACATCAAATGTTTCAACTGCAATGGTTGGTGATTTTGTTCTTTACACAATCAAAGTAAAAAATAATCTATTTATTGACTTAGAAACATCAAGCATTATTGATCAACTTCCTTTTGGATTTAAATTTGTTCAAGATAGTGCCATATTATTAATCAATGAAAAAAAAGTTCCTTTTACTGTAAAAACAGATAATTCATTGGTAACATTTGATCTAAAAAACTTTAGTTTTGAAGATGATCTTTTATTAACCTATGCCACGCGTGTTACTCCAGGGGCGCTTGATGGAAATGGCATTAATGCCGCATATATTACTGGCACTTCATCAGATGGGAAAAGCTTTAATTCTCCGGTGTCAAAAGCGCTGGTTGAGATTAATCAGCAAGGTGTTTTTAGTGACAAGGCAATTTTATTTGGTAAACTGTTTATGGATACAGACTGTGATGACACACAAACCCTTCGTGAATGGCCCATCGGTGGTGTAAAGCTCTTTCTTGAAGATGGCACATGGGTGATTACAGATGAAAATGGTCAGTTTAGTTTATATGGTTTATACCCTGGACTTCATGTTTTGAAAATTGATGAGACAACTATTCCAAAAGGATTAACATTAAAATTAACTGATATGGATCAGGCAGCTGATCCGCATTCAAAATTTATCGATTTATCAATCGGCGATTTTTATCGCGCTGACTTTGCATTTTTTTGTCCTTGCAGCAATAAAGAGAAGGTTATCGATGAAATAAAAGCACGAAATGATGACATACGCGGGGACTGGCTTCTTGAAGAGGCCATCAATCAGAAAATCATTATTTCCAACCAAACAAAAAGAAACCAAACCCCTGGACAAGATGGAGATATATCGCATGGCCAGGCATATCCAAATAGAAAGTTAGATATATGGAAAAAAATCGATAAACAACAAACGGCCCAATCAGATCAGAAATTAACAAATACAACAACTGAAACGAATACTGAAACAAAAACAGGTCTTGAGCCATCAGAACTGGTCTCGAATGCTGCGCAAACAATCACACAAAAAATGGCTGAAAGAGGAACCTGGATATGGCCGAAGGAAGACATTGTCAGAGACAATAGATTTATTGTTGCGGTTATGTCTGGCATAACTCCTGAGCTGGTTGTGAATGATGTCAATCTTAAGTCAACGCATCTTGGCGAACAGGTTGAAAATTCTGCTCAACGGGCTCAGATTCTTGCATATTATGGCGTAAAGCTTGTTCCTGGTGAAAATGACATTCGTATTGAAGGAATGGATATGTTTGGCAATAAACGTATCCTTGCCAAAAAAACAGTCTTGTTTCCTGGAACTGGTGAAACGTTAAAAATTCTTCCAGAATCAGATACCCTTGATGCGGATAGAGGAAAATCCATATTAAAAATTAACGTACACATCAATGATGTCAATGGGCTTCCTGCAAATGGCGTCTACTTTGTAACCATGGAAGCAACAAGCGGAACGTTCTTAGAGGAAGATATTCAGGAAAATACACCAGGTCATCAACTCCGCTTAACCAATGGCAAAACTGTTATTCATTTAAGAAGTTCAGATCAAACAGGACCTGTCACCATAAAAGCAAGTTCAGGTGCAACCATGCAAGACGAAACAGTGATCCATTTTATTCAACCCATGCGACCTTTAATTGCTGTTGGTCTGATTGATCTATCGCTACATTATAATCATCTGTCAACCGATCAAATTGTGCCCACCAGTTCTGATGATCTTTTTGATGAAAAACTCAACTTTAATAATAGAATGGCGGTTTATTTAAAAGGAAAGATAAAGGGGGATATGCTTTTAACCTTAGCTTATGATTCGAGCAAAGACGATGAAACCGATCTTTTCAGAGATATCGACCCCAACGCATATTATCCCATCTATGGAGATGCCTCACTAAAAGGCTTTGACGCACAAAGTACGGGTAAACTCTACGTTAAGTTGGAAAAAAATAAAAGTAGTATCATGTGGGGGGATTTCAAAACAGATTTAGATAGAAATGAACGCTTAAACAGGTTTCAAATGGTATTGAATGGTGCAAGTGCCAGGTATGAAACAGATAAAACCCTTGCAACAGCTTTTGCGGCGCAATCTAATTACCACATTGCAACTGAAGAGCTCAGAGCAAATGGAACCGCAACATATTATCGAATAAATGGTTATCCCATTGTGGCACATAGCGAAAGCATTGAAATCATAGTAAAGAGTCGGGACAATCCTGGAATAATCATCGAAACAAAGTCTTTAACGCGATTTCATGATTATGTCATTGATTCTTTTTCAGGGTATATCACATTCTTTGAGGTTATCCCTTCATATGACAACGATAGTAATCCCAGATATATTCGTATCACATATACGACAGAACGTGAAGTTGACTCATATATGATTGTTGGTACCCGAATATCTCATAACCTGTCTCCCAATTTAAAAATCGGTGCAGCGTGGTCTTTGGATGACCATCCTGAAGAGGGCAATACATGCGAATCGTTCTTTACTGATTTGAAACTGGCAAATAAACATCATCTAGTATTCGATATGGCTCATATCAGCCATAAAAAGACAGATGAAATTGATGGCATGGCAACAAAAATAAAAGTAAACAGTAAATGGAACACGTATTTTGAATCCAATGTTCAATATATTACTGCAGAAGAAGGTTTTGTCAGTAAGCATTCTTCACTTACACCAGGTAAAAGGGATGTGAAAACTGAATTAAAGTTTTTTCCCACAAAAGATTATACATTTAAAACAGAGCTGCTTCACAGTGAAAACTTAATCGGGGATGAAAAATCACAGTCCGCTCTGTTTTCTATCATCCGAAAATCAAAAAAATTGAAAGCAGAGCTGGGTTTCAGGCATATCAAGCAGTTTAACACAGCTGACAATGATGATATTAATACTGTGCGAGCTCGCGCTGACTATCGATTTGTACTTTTTGATAAAAATGGTGAAATCTATGGTGAAATCGAGCAAGATGTCTCTGAAAATGACAGGCATTTATACAAACTTGGAACCAGTTATGAAATTTATAAAAAAACGAAATTCTACAATGAATATGAACATATTAATAGTCTCACTGGTATTAATTCATTAAGCAAAGATATCAGCAAATCACACACAAAATTTGGTATCACGACAAGTCTTTTGCCCTCGACAGAAACCTATGCAGAACATCGCATTCGGGGTGGAATCAATGGGCGTGAAATGGAAAGCGTTTCAGGGGTACGCAATACCTTTAATATCAAAAAAGGCTTGAGTATTTCACCCAATGCTGAATATATCTATGCGCATGAAGGACAGGAAACAGGTGGGTCATTTACTTTTTCTTTGGGTTTTTTAGATAAAAGAAGTAAAAATGCAAAAACATCCGCACGTTTTGAAACACGTCTGAAATCAAAAAATGATTACTACCGCCTTAAGGCTTCCCATGCCACACGATTAAATCTTGACTGGACGACACTGCTGCATGAAGACATTGCAATCGAAGATTTTAAAGAAGAGCCCGATAAAATGTCTCAGACACTTGCCATTGGTGCTGCTTACAGGCCCAGGTTACATAATCAATATCATTTTTTGGGATTCTACAAATATATTGAAGAAAAAAATATAAATGAAATTGTCAAAAGGAATGTGCATGTCTTTTCATCACATCATAATTATCAATTAAACCGATATGTAACCTTTTCAGGTCGTTTAGCGACAAAGTTTCAGGTCATCAATAATGATCAATTATCGTTTCATTCTTCAACACAACTTTTCGGATTTCGTACACTCTGGCAAATACGCCCCAAATGGGGAATTGATCTAAGAACAGGTAGTTTGATGAATGATTTTGATAATTCCATCAGATATTCAGCAGGCATTGGCGGGACGTATCTGATCAAAAGAAACTTACGTTTAGCACTAGGCTACAATTTTAAAGGTTTTAGAGACCGAGATCTAGATAAGGAGCGATATTATGCACAAGGTATCACACTTGGTATTCAATGGAAGTTTGATGAATCGTTTTTTGGTATTATGGATTTTTTGTTTGAGACAGATGAGAAAAAATCAAAAGACACGAAAAAGAAACCAGGACGTTCGTCCCAGGAAATTGAAAATACAAAGCTTCTTAAACCCTGATATTAATGTTTTTTAAGCATTTCCAATTGATGTATAAGTTCTTTCTCTCGTGCGATTGCTTCATCAGCTCTACATTTTTCTTTATCGGCTCTACATTTTTCTTTATCAGCTCTACGTTTTTCTTCATCAGCCCGAATCTTTTCCTTGTTTACGAGAAGGTTTACCTTATCAAGTGATCTTTCGGCTTTTTCTGCCCGCTGTTTAATTTTTAAATAATCAGTTTGAAAGTAACGCGCATATACTGGATCCTCACGCAATTTTTCACTGGATGGCAAATCGAATAAATCATCATAACAAAACTGAAAATCTGAAAGGACATTTGATTTTATGATACCATTGTTATCTGGTTCAATTTTGATATACTGACCATGTGCATTCAGGCGATAAAAAACTGTTTCTGCATGTTTTCGATCCAATATATAATATTCTTGTATGCCTGCCTGTTCATATTCCGCCTTCTTGATTACAGTATCTCGAAATATTTCAAATGGGGTTGAATCTGACAAGAATTCAATGCACATATCAAAACATCCTTTGTATGAACGTTCATCAAGCTGCATTTGTACCGGATTGGACTTGTGAATAAATGCCAGATCTGGTTTACGAATACTGATTTGATTGGGTAAGCTCATTTTGAATCCAATTTCCAGGCCAACGATGATTCCTTCTGGAAACTCTCTGAAATATTCATTGAGCAGCATTAAGAACCAATTGTACATATTAAAACTTGCTAAATCTGCCATAGGTTTCTCTTCCAATTTTCCATTACACCATTCATAACAAATATCATTCATTTCATAATAGTTTTCCCAATAGTCTTTTTCAGAAACATACGTGCATGTTGATGGTTTGCATGTCTCTGTAATCGTATTCTCCTGTAAGAGATGATGCTGAAGAGGTGAGAAATTAATGAACGAAGGTGGTATTGTCTGATTGTGGGAGTGAATGATAGGTTGCATTGAAACTCCTTATTTATTTGCATATTTTTGCAACACACTTTTTATTTCATCAATATCTAAAGGCTTGGTTAAATAATCATCCATACCTGCATCAAGATATTTATCGCGATCTCCTTCCATTGCGTTGGCAGTCATTGCTATGATTGGAATATGATGATTCCTGACTGTGGAATTTTGATCTCGTATTGTTCGGGTTGCAACAACACCATCCATAACAGGCATTTGAATATCCATAAATACAAGGGAGTAATCGTTAACAGAAAGAATATCTATTGCTTCCAGACCATTTTGGACAACATGGCATTCACAATTCATGCGTTTGAAAAAAATTTCTGCCACTTTTTGATTGACCGGATTGTCTTCAACCAGAAGAAATGGTTTATCAAAACTGAAGACTGATGGCAATTTTTGAATTGCGTTTTGACTTGTCTGCTCTGTACTCAATAATTTTTCTGCTTTTTTCAGAGTTAACGTGAACCAGAACGTGCTACCTTGATTTTCTTTGCTTTTCAGTCCAATCTCTCCGCCCATCATTGTAACCAGTTTATCAGAAATGGAAAGCCCCAATCCTGTACCGCCATACTGACGGGTCACAGATGTATCCGCCTGAGTGAAAGCATCAAATAAAATAGACTGCTTGTCTTCTGGAATGCCAATTCCTGTATCTGTCACACTAAAATAGAGATGAACATCATTATCTGTCTGGCTTTTAAGCCAAACATCCAAGGTAATCGAACCAGTTTCTGTAAACTTAATGGCATTGCCTATCAGATTGACGAGTATTTGTCGAATGCGAACAGAATCGCCAATTAATTCTGATGGCACTTCATCGTCAATATTTACAACCAATTTGATACCTTTTTTCTTGATACGCATTTCAAAAGGAGGCAATAGTTGATTGATCATGGATTGAAAATTAAACTGAACAAATTCCAAATCCAGCTTTCCAGATTCAATTTTGGAGAAATCAAGGATATCGTTAATGACAACCAATAAGGCTTCAGCAGAGCTTTTGCAAATTCCGATATAATCGTTTTGTATGTCGTCCACTTTTGTGTCTTCTAACAGGGTCAACATACCAAGGACACCATTCATTGGTGTGCGAATTTCATGACTCATATTGGCAAGAAAATCACTTTTTGCTTCGGATGCTGCTTCCGCTGCTTGCTGGGCCTGAATTAATTCCTTCATGTTCTTTTCAACAGCAAATATCATCTGATTAAACGCTTTCAGGATACTTTCAATTTCTGCGATTGATGTCTGAAATGATTCCACACGCACAGTATAGTCCCCATCTGCAATCACGCGAGCCGTTTTAGCAAGTTTTTCCAAAGGTTTTGCCATCCGAGCCGCAGACCAATGGCTGAACAACATCGCCATGCATAAAAAAATGACAAGGACGATCAATGTTAAGATGATTTGCATGCGTCGTTCTGACATGACTTTTTCAATATCAACAAAGATAAGCATTGAAATTTCTTTGGAATAGACATTGAACGTATTTCTAAATGTTTGATGCCTGCGATCATGGAGCCTGATTATTGTCGGGTAGGGTTTTGTCAAATGAAATGGATGACATGAAGCCAATATGTCATCGTTTTTGCCCAGAACCGATAGGCAGGAATGATCCAATTTTATTAGGTCTTTTAGCATTTTTGGGTTGAATATGATGTATATATCCAAAACACCAATAGCATCCCAATCATTTTTCACTATTTTTAAGATGTGAAATTGAATATCAGCGGTTTCAGTTAAGCAATGATATGTTTTTTCGTTGGACAGTAAATGTTTAATGGATTTCCAGTCTGATAGAGGGGTTGAACTGACATCTTTTTGAGAAGAAAATAAATTTTTGCCGTCCATATCTAGAATGGAGACATTAAACAGCGTATTATGTATTGCCGATTGTATTTTGTTTTCAACAAGCGAGGTATCGCCTGTCAATTTCATGAATTGAAGCGATTCAATCATTTCAGGGTTTTCTACCAGTGTGTTACATAAATTTTCGGCATATCCCACCTTTTCATGAATCACTCTTTGGATTGCCTGAACAGTTTCATCATGTTGTTTGTTGATCCTTTGCTGCGCAAAATAAGTTGATAACATCCACTGTGATATTGCTAAGAAACAAAACATAATTAATAACAGAATTGATGTATATAGTTGAAAGTACTTTCTCATAGGTTCTTCTATCTTTCAATTAGGTTCAATTTAAGTCTATATTAGCTTAAAGGATTCCTTTCTTTCTATAGTTGCAGGAATCGATGTGCCGGGTACCAAGGTTGCTGCTTGCTTGATAATACGCATGGCAAATTCTGACTGAAAAATATCATTGGCAAAGGCCTTCGTGTTTATATTCTCGGGTAATAGTTTTGTTTTTTTCATTTGGTCAACAATAACATAGGCCGAACTGATAAAAGGAAAAGGAAAAAAATCACTCCTACGCGGTTGAAAGGCTTGTTGAAGTTTTTCCAGTGGAATTTTCTTGAATGGCGTATTAAAGGAATAGGTTTTTTCAATTTGTGTTTTTCGCATGGCAATATTATCAAGCATAAAACAAGACGTTGTTGTTGCACGTGTAATATCTTCAACATGCTGCTGATTCTTATTGAAATATGATTGCCTACACGTTAACAAACAGCATGGATGGTTGAGCCAAAACATTCGCGTATAGAGTAATGACCTGGAAATGGTTTGTGATTCTAATAGTGTTGGTAAAGGTTCCGGGTTAATAAAACCATCAATTTCACCTGTCACAAGTGCTTGTCGAATACGATGCATGGGAACAGTTTTAATCTCTACATTTTTTTGGGTCAGGCCATATTTATCTAACAGTAACTGCATGATTAAATAATGCACCATCAATGGACTGTGTACCCCAATGCGTTTACCGGCCAAATCTTGAATTTTTTTGATGTTTGAATGAGAACGAATTCCTAATATACCCCCATTTGTACCTAAGACCTGTGTAACAGCAAGCGGCATCTGTTTTGAATTCATTTGACCTGAATGCATTTGAAAAATCATGGGCGACATCAGCTGAGCAAATTCAACGTCGCCGGCACATAATTTTTTTAAAATATCGGGCATTTCCTTACAATATACAATTTCTACATGAGCCCCATTTTTTTTATACAAATTATGATGAAAAGCATGAACAGCTGGCAATGAACAATGAGAGGGCGCATAAACTGCAATTTTTGTGGGTTTGGGTTGTGCAAACAGCATCGTTGGACCTGACAGTGCGATACTGCCGATTGTCGTTGCCATTTGCTGAACGAATTGTCTTCGGGTTGATTCTTGCATTGATTTATTTCCTATTCAAATTTAATTTCTTTGAATGTAACAAAAAAAAGCAGTTTTGTGCAATCATTTTATTTGTTTTTTTTAAGCAGGATTTAATAAATATGAAAAATGGGAGAAAAAAAAATTAGTTCTTGAAAAATATATAAGAAACTGTAATATGTTAAAAAAATAATTAAGTTGTAAATGAATACGTTTGCAACAATAATAGATAATATCAATATAAAAAATAAGGAGAAAACATGGACAAGCTAGAAGCCATCTTTTCCCCCAAATCCATTGCTGTTTTGGGTGCTTCAAAGTCAAAAGGAAAAGTTGGACACGATATTTTTGCAAATATATTACGAGGCAATTATCAAGGAACATTGTATCCGGTTAATCCAAAAACGAATTCTGTCTTATCAGTTCGATCATATCCGACAATCACTGAGATTCCTGAACAGATAGACCTTGCCATGATCATCCTGCATCCAAAGGCAGCTTTAAAAGCTGTTGAAGATTGTGCAAAATCTGGTGTAAAAGGAATTATTATTGTATCAGCCGGTTTCAAAGAGGTTGGTGGTGAAGGTGTTACGATTCAAAATCGAATCACTGAGATTTGTTCTGAAGCGGGTATTCGCCTGGTTGGCCCCAATTGTCTTGGGGTTATCAACCCTGCGCCGGAAATCTCAATGAATGCCAGTTTCTCAGCACGGATGCCAAACCAGGGAAATATTTCATTTATCTCTCAAAGCGGTGCATTATGTACTGCAGTTCTTGATTTTGCAGCACACCGAGGGTTTGGTTTTTCTAAATTCATTTCCATTGGTAATAAAGCAGATGTGGATGAGTTAGATTTGTTGAAATATTATCATAAGGATCCCAATACCGATGTTGTGATGATTTATATGGAAGAACTTATGCGATCTGGTGAAGAATTTATCGATGCCGTGCAAAAGATGACCAATGGAGAAAAACCAACACCAGTTCTGGCAATTAAATCCGGCCGATCAGCAGCAGGTGCTGCAGCCGCATCTTCTCATACAGGCTCATTGGCCGGTCCGGATGCTTATTATGACGCAATTTTTAGTGAAGCCGGCATTATCCGATGCAACACTGTGAATGAATTATTCGATTATGCCGAAGCCTTTGCCAGTAAAAGGATGCCAACTGGAAACCGTGTTGCCATCGTGACAAATGCTGGTGGACCGGGAATAATTGCCACAGACATGACTGTTTCATCTGGCCTGGAATTGGCTCAATTTTCAGAAAAAACAGTTGAAGAACTTCGTAAATACTTACCTGCAACCGCTAATTTTCACAATCCTGTTGATGTTATTGGTGATGCCACCCGAGATCGTTATGATAATGCATTGGCTACAGTGATTAGTGATTCAAATGTTGATGCCGCTCTTATTATTTTGACACCCCAATCTATGACAGATGCCATTGGTACAGCTGAGGCGATTGTTGATATTTCGAAACGCAATCGAAAACCAATTGTATGTAGTTTTATGGGAATTGTAGATGTGTCAGAAGGGGTGAACCTGCTTCAAAAGCACAAAATTCCTGTGTATACATTTCCTGAAAATGCAGCAGCTGCATTGGGTAAACTTTATATGGCCACGCGATGGCTCAATCGACGACAATTACCGCAATATCAGCTCAATCATGATAGCGATACTGCCAAAAAACTGATTGAAAAATATCATGCTGAAGGTAAAGAGACATTGGGTGAACTGGAAGGTGGTGAAATTCTTAAATGCTATGGATTTAATATTTTGCCAATGGAATTAGCCTCCTCTGAAGCAGATGCCGTGCGTATTGCCAACGATATTGGATATCCTGTTGTTATGAAAATTGTTTCACAGCAAATTTTACATAAAACTGATGCCGGTGGGGTAAAAATCAACATTAAAACTGAAGATGATGTGCGAAAGACATTTAATGAAATCATGAAAAACGCTCTGGCATACAAATCAGATGCCACAATTGATGGCATATTGGTTCAAAAAATGGCACCCTCTGGAACAGAAATTATTCTGGGCGTCAATCGGAATCCGGGTGACTGTGGGCACTCAATCATGTTTGGTCTGGGCGGAATATTTGTTGAGCTTTTCAAAGATATCGCCTTTCGACTGGCTCCGCTAGGACGTAACAATGCCAGACGAATGATTCGGGGCGTCAAAGGTTATCCCATGCTAAATGGGTTCCGCGGTCAACCTGTTGCAGATATTGAAGCCATAGAAAAACTTTTGGTTGGTCTGTCTCAACTGGTGATTGATCATCCAATTATAAAAGAACTGGATATTAATCCGCTCCTCGTGCATGAAAAGGGCAAAGGCGCAACTGTTGCTGATGTTGTCATGACAATTAAAGAACCGATATCTTGTTCTCTCTAATCATCCTTAAGTGAATGCAACTACGTTCATTACCTGGAACGTAGTTGCATCTGGAGCCCTCTTCGACATGCCCGACATCAGGCCGATGCATCATCTTCAAACCGGTTCATCTATCGGACTTATCACAGATAGTCATGGACAGGTGGCACAGCTTTCGCAAGCAATTAATTATTTAAAAGAAAAAGAATGTGGTGAGATCATACACCTTGGTGATATTTGTGATTCAGTAAAGACGCACACAGCTGATGAATGTATTTCAATGATTCAAAAACATAATGTCATCGCAGTTAGAGGAAATAATGATCATGCGCTATCGTATAATTGTAATCCAGGGATTAACAAAACAACCCTCGATTTTATTCAATCGTTACCACTCGTCATACAAAGTCAAGAACTTTTTTTTGCGCATTCATTACCATTTGTGAATAAACTAGGTCTGTCCTGTATGATTCAAGGTTTAAATTCTCATTTTTTAAAACTATGCTTTGATTCTTTGAGCGAAAATGCTATACTGTTTCGTGGTCATAGTCATGAGCCAGAACTTATTTTTCAATCAAATAAGGCGTATCAACGTATGACAATAGATTTGCCTGCTAAAACAGACTTACAATGTTGCCGCCCTTGTGTTATCACGTGTGGTACAGTCATGACAGGACAATGTATGATATATGATCCTGGCGATCACGTATTACTGGGATGCTTGATAAATTCTTTTTAACGATAATAAACTAGACATGCTCTGAAATAATTGACTCATTCGCGTAAGTTGGGTGGGAATGACCTGTCCGACTGGTCGAACCGGTTTTATTATTTAAGGAAATCTCTGAAAATAAGGAGTGCTCTAAAAATAACTTCCCCATT
>Ga0272440_1001181_pt1 | contig 21765 bp, 14 predicted proteins | sample SSMMMBAug17_FD_192440 | JGI IMG/M metagenome (GOLD analysis project Ga0272440, IMG submission 192440) | Marine sediment archaeal communities from Little Sippewissett salt marsh, Falmouth, MA, United States - SSM-MMB-Aug17 | ecosystem: Environmental > Aquatic > Marine > Wetlands > Sediment ...
AAGAAGGTCATAATATTGAATTAAAAGATTTACCTGAAAACATAAAAACAAAGGAGATCATAAAAGCGATGGAAACATTAAATCATTTTTCAAATGATCAGAAAGCATATCTTCTTTATCAAGAGCGCCTTGAATCCAAAAGAGTGGCTTCAACCTGGCAAAGCCTTCTGAAACAGAAAGATTCTGAAATTCAAAAGAAAGATTCTGAAATTCAAAGGAATGTTTTTGAGATTCAAAAGAGGGACTCTGAAATTAATCAATTAAAATCTTTAATCCGGAAATATGAAAAGAATCAAATGATTGTATAATCTTTCGATCATAGTGTATTTATTCATCAGCAGAATGGAGAAGGACAAATGAAAAAGATAATCAAACAACAGTTGACTGTGATAAAAAAGTTAAATTGACAAAATCAGGCATTGGCTTTGGCCTTAAGTGCAGGATATTTTGTTAATATCCTTATTATCTGAACCTGGATTACGCTGATCAACCATTGCGAGGCTCTTAATACCAAAGCGCTTTTGAATACGTTTGGCTTCACTTGGTCGATAGCAAAAGCAAATCATTTTATCGTTGGGAATACGAAAAAGATCAAGATCCCCCAAATAGCGATACTCGTTTTCCAGCCGCCAATCCGATCGTGTGCCAATAGATTGCGTCAACCATGGCGCAATATTTTTGGGTTTCCGGTTGATCTTGTAATACTGAACCGCTTGAATCCCCATTGATGTCGCATAAGCTTTTTCTATCCCAATGCCATAAGGCTCAAAAGACATTTGACAATATCTGGGCCGCCAATGCATCAATGACACTGCTTTCTGTGGCATTAAACCAGAAAAAGAAACAGTAGGCGTCTGTTGTGGCATATGCATTCCAGATGCCTTGATCACGCCATGTGTCAACATGTTTTCGATACCCGCAAATGCACTTCGCGGATATATGTTGCTGCTTGTGATTGCCTGATAATAATCAAACTTTTTTTCTGTGGGCCAGGGATCGTTACTGGCCCTTGTCCAATGAATGAGATATGGGGATAACGCAGGCAATTCCCTGGATAACTGTCTGTTATCAATGCGATAGGCAATGCTTGCTTTTTTGGGATGATAATCAATTTGAAAATCATTTATCAGGCATTTTTTGGCAGGAGCTTTGTGGATCAATGTTTCCATGTGCCCTTTTTTACGAATGGAAACAGGAATAAGAATATCGCTATTTGTAATAATTTTTGCATCTCTTTGATATTGAAGTGATTTTGAACCATGTGGACATATCTTTTCAAAGCGAACACGATTTGAATCCAAACAGAATTGCGTCAATGCAGTTTGCCTGAGATCTTCAAAGTCTGTGGCATCATTGGCAGGTATTACGATCGTTTGATTAAGATCTGCCTGTTGGGCAAAAAATATTTGCATCTCCCAGGTTTGTATACCGGTTGATGTATATAATTGATATGAATTTGCCTGGAGCCAATGAATAGCTTTCTTTACCTGAACAATCCAGGGTGTTAATCTGCAAGGATGTAACCCTTGTCTGGATATTAAGATTGCGGCAGTTTTTGACATTGTCAAGAATTAAAAATCTAATTTTCCTTTATCAATGAAATCCCCATAACTATCTGAATCAACATAGGCATAATCTTTTTCTGAGAGATTATCCGAATCATCATCATCCTGCATATCATAATTTTCATCATTTGCTTCATCATCAGCCTCTTCATCTTCATCTGCATCTTCATTTTTATCCCTGCCTTCGAGAATAGTGAGCATGATTTGTACCTGTTCATTCAAGCGGGCAGCCTGTTCAGAAAGGTTTTGTGTTGAGCTGGCATTTTGTTGGGTGACATCTTCCATTTCAGTAAGCGCTTTGTTGATTTGTTCGATTCCCTGTGTTTGTTCATCAGATGCTGCTGAGATTTCATAAACCAGCTTTGCAACCATTGATGCAATATATGCGACCTGTGAGAAGGCATCATCAGTTTTGCGAACCAGATCACTTCCATGTCTAATTTTACTGACATTGCCTTCGATCAACTTTGATGTTGAACTTGCCGCTTCAGCAGAGCGCATGGCAAGACTCCTGACCTCACCAGCAACAACAGCAAATCCGGCACCATGTTCTCCTGCATTGGCAGCTTCAATGGAAGCATTGAGAGATAATAAATTGGTTTGAAAAGCAATTTCATCAATATTTTTCACAATTTTAACAGTTTCATCGCTGGCATCAGAAATGGCTTTCATGGAGTCAGTGAGATCTCGCATGGCCTCATTGGTTTTTTGAACCAAAAGTTCCGCCTGCTTCATGAGCTGATTGGCTTCATTGGCATGTGCATTGTTCATTCGGGTCATGGAAGAGATTTCTTCCATAGAAGATGCTGTCTGTTCAAGGCTTGCAGCCTGAACATTTGCCCCATCAGCAATTTCCTGACTGGCTTCGTTGACCAACTGTCCACTCTCGGTTAAGCTCGAAGTAATTTCACCGAATTGCACTTGAACGTTATTCAATTCGACAATGCTAAATGATTCCAGTCCCTGGAAAATTTCCTTAAATGGACGTGTTATGGATCTGGTTAATAGATAGGATATTAACAATGCAACAAGAATTGTCATCAATGTGCCAAGAATAATTAAATTTTTGGTTGAATTGGCTGTCGTTTTGGCAAGCACCTGACGAGACTTCATAATTGATTTTTCCCGTGCGATAAATTCATACAAATCTTTTCGAACAGCGTCCATATATTTTTTACCAGTTCCCGCCTGAATCAATGCAGTGACATCTTCCATAGTTGCCATATTCTTGTTCATTTGTGTCCGATAATCAATTTGCGGTTTAGCATCCTCCTTGATCCACCTTGCGGAAAGATCCTCAACCTTACCTATGTTTTCCTTCATAAATTCAACATCAAAGGCATTTGACACCAAATCAGACAGATCCATCAGGAGTGTCTCAAGGTTTTCTTTTGCTGTTTGATAAGGAATTAATGCATCTTCTTCTCCAGTAATGAGGTGTCCCCGAATGCTCATTTGAATTTCGGCTATATTTTTTGCGATGCTTGTAACAATGCGCATAGCTCTTTCATTCATTTCCTTATCAAAATCTGCAATAATCGCTTCAATCACCATCGCCAATTCTTCAATAATTTCCGCGCCTGCATTTTCAATGTATGCGTCAACCATACCAGAAAAATCAATGTCTTCATTATTGAGTTGTTCTCTAAGCTGAAGCAGCGCCGAACCATGTTCTTCCTGCCAGGAGCTGGTCAGCTCCTGAAGTTTTGAAACATTTTCAGACATATCATCCCGATTGTAGGTTGCATCAACATTTTGTCGGAGAAATTTTACATGTCGCAGGAGTGCTTCATGACCACTTATGTAAGGATATAAAAATTCATCTTTTCCAGTAATCAAGAAACCACGAACACCACTGTTCATATCTGCAAGGTCTTTGGATATGGCTAGCACAAGGTTATTAGCAGCCATGTTTTCAGAGTTTAAAAAGTCAATTTCCATTCCTTCCAGTGTAGATTTAAGGGATGTCATTGTCTCTTTACCAATGCCTGCTGCCAGGACACCTTTCAAATATTCCAGACTTTTTAAACCCTCTTCAACTTTTCTTCTTTCAACAATTTCAGGTGAGGCCGCTTTTTCATACCATTCTCCAATCAGAGATTCAATTTTTGTTAAACGTTCAACCTGTGATTTATCTGATTGAACCATTTTTTTGGTTTGATCGATCTGTAAGGATAATTTTTCTTTACCTTTGATATAGGGGGTGAGAAATTCATCTTTTCCAGCAATGAGAAAACCACGTTCACCAATTTCCAGATCTCCAATCAATTTTTCAATTTCCAGTGCACTTCCCATGATCTGATGACTATAATCCACATTGGCACTTGTAACAAGTAGTAACCGAATGCTCCACATACAGGCGATTCCCAATATAATCACCAATATAAGTGGTGCACATGAACCAATCATCATTTTTGTTTTTAGCCCAATTTTTTTTAAAGGCATTGATACCCCCCATTGAATCGGCATCATTTTGTTCTTTTCGTTAAGAAAAACATAAGATTAAGGTTATGTACCACAGAAAAAAATGCTTGTAAATATACATTAATAAAAAATTAAATTGCATTCATTTTTTATATTATGATTGATTCAAAATTGATTTCAGGTATTCTGAACCATTAAGTGATAATGTCATGGGACGATCTTCTTCAGTATCGCCATCAATTCTGATAGGGGCAGGCTTGCGATAACATTCAGGGCCTTCATTGGCTGCCAGCCATCTTTTGCGCAAACGTTTGACAACCTGAAAAGCTGGTGATGATGTATCCACAACACTTTTTTCCATAACCAGACTGAGTTTACCTTTTCGTTCTTCAAGATGCATTAAAGGTGCCAATGGAATTCCAATAGGTTTCCAGTGCTTAAAACCTTTTTCCAAGTTTTTGATAGCAGCCATTTGTCCGGTTGCACCATTTGCAATGAGACTGAAAACAGCAAATCCGAGATTATATGCATACATACAATCAAAACGCGTGGGATTGCTTCCACGTCCATCATAGCCATAAAAATGGAGCCTGGTTTTAAAGCTAGGGGTTGATTTTTTTAAAACCTTAAGAAATGGCAAAGGGGTATTCTCTGTTTCTTTCAGTTGATTCGCCTGAATTAATGTATGCCGGAGGGATTCTTCTGAGGTAATATTTTTTTTCATCAATAATGGATTTTGGGGGTCATCATAATTTTGAAAAAGGATTGGGCCAAATACTTGCGGGGATAATCCCCCTTTATGCATAGTTTTTTCAAAATATGCATGTGAAATTCCTAATTTATACTCACCATTTTCGAACAATTTATCAAGATAGTCCTCAACAAGGCCCATGAGAACACGCTCTGTTTCAACCAGTGAGAAAGGAAAATTGCCATGATTGTCGCGCTCCATCAATAAGTCTTCACGAAAAAATGCAGGTATTGTATTGAATAGTTCATCATCCTGTGGCCGCCATATTGTATGCCGCCCTCCTTTTTGCGAAATTCGATTTAAGTATGTCAGTTTTTCCTCCAGAGTGGGCATATCCGAATGAAAACTATTTTCATGATTCATATTATAATGGGCAATCACAATATTTAATTTAATAATAAATGTTTGAATCTCATTAATAAATTCTAAAATGCCTTCAGGAATAATCAAAATACCATGATTTTTTCCGAAACGCGCACGAAGAACAATTGCCTTGCTTACAATTTCACATAATTTTTGAAGGCTTACCCCATAAGCATCAAAATCGATTTCGTTTTTGCTCTGACTGGATGCCAGACGCTTTTTATCCACATAATCAATCAGATCTTCTCCAATAAGAGTCATGTTTGCATGGGTTTGCAAGGCCGCTTCCAAAGCAATATGACTGGCAACACGCCCCATGACCTTACATACATGCCAGTACTTAACATCCGAACTGCCATCAGAGCCCAGATGACTGATTTCCTGTGCATAAAAACGTGCTGCTGAGTGAAACCCAAAAGATATAGCACAAAGGACATCACCATTGTCATCACGTACCTGAACATCGCCATCAATGGTTTTAGGTACGCCAATGACCTGCACACCATCTTTGCGTAATTCCTGCGCAAGGAAGGCTGCATTGGTGTTGGAGTCATCTCCACCCACAATGACAAGCGCATCAAGTTCAAGTTCTTTACAGGTTTTTCTCGCTTTTTCAATTTTTTGGGGAGAATCAATTTTTGCACGACCGGTTTTAATTAATGTAAATCCGCCAATATTTCTATAATAATCGACGCCTGTCTGAGTCAGTTCAATATATTCATTTTCCATAACGCCATCAAGCCCCATCAAAAAACCAATAATGACCGATTCTGGATTGGCCTTTTTGGCAGCATCGAATAATCCGGCAATGACATTATGTCCGCCAGGAGAAGGGCCGCCTGAAAATGCGATCCCAATCCGCTGTTTTTTTCCAAACAGGTTGCGCGCATCAGTGTCAGCGGACTCGCCATCAATGATATATTGAACTTTATTGTCAATAATGTCTGGTAATTGCTTTTTAGCTTCCGGATCAATAAAAAAAGGATGATTCGATTCCTGCAATTGTGTCAATGGCTTGCGAAAAACATCACACAGCGGTGGTTTAAATGCATTACGTTCTTTTGCTTCAATGCTTTGATCGTCCAAAATGATTTGGATTTCTTGATCTTGTACCAATTGATCTAAAAAATTGTTCATATTTTTTTATGACTCCTTAGACAGTTTGGATTGTTTGGTTTTTGACCAAACCTGTTCAGACCGGCTTTTTTAGCGGTTGCTACTGTAAAATTTTTATAATGAATTTATATCATAAATTTAAAAAAAATCAAACCGATTATATGGCAGATGCTAATGGGTAAGGAATATAATTCCTCATGTCAATAATCGGTATCAAACCAATGTTTGGAAGCAAATGTATGGGTTTAGGTTATAGGTTCGTTTCTGGTTATTGTTTGGAGGGCGAACATAAGCTTCGCCCCTACATTGGTTTTTCTCATAGGCTGGTTTCGGTTAACCGGCAATTTTTTTGACACTCTAATCTTTTTCTATTTATGTCCATGGCATACTCTCGCAATAATTTCATCCTGAAGTTCTTTTCCGATTGCTGTAAAATATGCATTGTATCCAGTAACCCGCACCAATAGATTGGGATAATCTCGGGGGTTTTTTTGTGCATCTTTTAATGTTTCAGCATCCAGAACATTGATTTGAAGTGCAGTTCCGCCATTGATTGCATACCCACGAAGAAAGGCTTTAAATTTATCTATTTGCTCATCATTTCTAAACATGGAAGGATGAAATGTCATGGTATGACTGGCACCACTGGGCAATAGATTCAAGGTCTCCCTGCATGGTGAATCAGTTCCAGAGATAGCCTTTCCAACCGAATTGGTATTTGCAGTTGGGCCATAGATATCCGAACCATTTGCAGGACAAATGGCATTGGATAAAAATTGTCCCTGCTTTCGACCATCAGGGCTGGCAGCAAGAATGTAGCCATCGGATACCCAATAATTCCAACTCAACATCCCCGGACGAAATTGGCGATTTGTAGACTTTGTTTTATATTTCCAGGTTTCTTCGCTCCAAAACCGCATGACATCACTGGCCAGTCTGTCGGCATCATCATTATCCTGGCCAAATTTTGGCGCTCTATTTCTTGCTTTTGCCTGAAGGATTTCATGGCCATCCCAATTGTTTTTCAGAGCTTCTATCAGCTCGGTCATGGAACAAGTTTTGGTGTCAAACACCAGATATTTGACAGCAAGTAAGGCATCCACAGTTGATGCAAAGGTGACAGCATTGATGGTAACAAATGATAATTCTGCACCACCTCTTGAAATATCTGTTGCTTTTTGAGCACATCCCCCAACAAGACATGAAAGATAAGGCGTTGGAGAAAATTCGGCTCGAATGCTTTCTGACGTTTCATACAAATCGACGCATGATTGAAGAATATAGATCAGTTGTGCCTTGAACGCATTGTAAAATTGATCCCAGGTCTGACATTTTTCAGCAGGCTGTGTTTTGGGGCCATCCTGTTTGACAGGATATTTTTTTTGCGTGATAATATCCCTGTATGGAATTAAATCTTTGCCACCAGTCAATGCCAGCTCCACTGCCTTGTATAGGTTGATATTGACATCCACAGTTCCGGAGCGATCATTGCCTTGCATGGTATTTTCAAGGCAGCCAACAGGTGCGTAATTATAAACATTATTCTCATGTATCAATGATGATACCCCTGTAATTTTTGCTTCATGAAGGAGTCCGGCCATAGAACGTTCATCAAAGTTCAATAAAAATGGTGCGCCCTGGCTTCCGCCAATCATTTCAACCAGGCGATTCAGGAGCTTATCAGGTGTTTTTTGACTGATCCGAACATTGGGTTTTGGTTCCAGAATGGGTGACATGTCATCAATGACATCCAAAATTATATAGGTTAAATCATTGGTTGCATCGTTGCCATCAGCGCCCAGGCCGGAAAGCGTGATTAATTGTCCAAAACCGGAGGTCACCCCCTGCTTGCCTGTCCGAATGAATGCATCATATACTGTGTTGGTATGAAACCAAAAGCACTTAAGGAGCTCTTTCGCAAAATCATCAGTCATGCCCGATGCTTTTGAATATTGCCAATAGGGGTAAAGATATTGATCGATTCGTCCAAATGAAACACCTGGACCTGGATAGTTTTCATCACTCATGATCAAGCAATGATTAATCCATAAAGCCTGAAGAGCCTCCCAAAATGTCTGTGATGGCAGCCAGGGCACGCGGTTGAGATTTTGTGCCATCTGAAGCAATTCCTGTCGTCGCTGTGGATTGGATACTTTTTGTGCTTTATTATGACATACTGCCGCATATTTTTTTGCAAGATCGCGTGGCATGGTTGATGCGCCTATCATTGCCCTTAACTGTGCGCCTTTTTCACCATTTTTGTCTGAATCAGAAAGCTGGTTGTATTTCTGCCAAAGATCAGAATGTATACCTTGCCATCCAATTTTCAATACGCGTTCATGATCCGGAATAAGATGTCCGCTGGTTGCACCAGCATTGCCATAGCCATGATCATGAAAGGACTTTAGCTTTTCTCTTGCAGCAATCATCAGGCGGTCACGTTTTTTGGATTCTTTTTGTGTCAGACATTTTGATGTCTGTATGTTGAAACGACCACCAGCAATCAAATCATTGGGGAGCAATTCCTGAGGCAAATGATTTGTTACGACAGCCTTATTGAACCATGCACGTCTTTCCATTAAGGACCAGTCCCAGAATTCAACAGGTAATGGTATATTTTTAGCGGCCAGCTTGAAAGATGAACGAAATACATCGAAAAAAGCATAGTTTTCAGGGGCAATATAAAAATTAATTTCTTCGTATTGACTATCCCAGGGCGTTCCTGTTGACCATGATGTATATTCATTGTTCCAGTTTCGTGTGGCCCCCTGAAAATAATAATCTCTTAACCATTGTATTCTTGGGGATAATTTTTTTTTAATGTTGGGTGGTGACATGATTGCTCTCCTTTTCTGATATATTATATTAGGAACGTTCATAAAATAAGAAATTCTCTGAAAATAACTTCCCCATTATTGATATTGTTCGTTTTGAGGTAATTGTACTGTAGAGACGTCGCATGCGACGTTTCTACATGATCTTATTTTTTTGGACGTTCAAAAAAAAATGAGCCTGATAATTTTCGATCATTCCGAATTTATTCAGGCAACAAATCATAGAAATACATCATTGCATCCGACCGGCTGACAATGCCAATTGTATTCCCATGATTATCAACCACCGGCAAGCGGCCGATATCATACTTGACCATAATTTTTGCGGCCTGAAGCGGACTGCTGTTCGGTGCAATGGTTTTAATGTCACGACTCATAAAAGCTTTCACAGGCGCTTTCCATTGCGACTTTTTCTTTAGTTTGACAAAATCACGTCGAGAAATAATGCCCACCATTTTGTCATCATCAATAATTGGTAATCCCTTGCACTCTTTTTCTTCCAGAATTTTAGCCACTTCGTCCATTTTTGTGTTTGATGTAATCGAAAAGACAGGAAAAGACATGAGATCAGCAATAATGACTGACGATTGCTGATTTCCTTCAATCAATTCAACAAGCATGGATTGAACAGTATCCGGATTTGTAGATGTAAGCATTGCAGAGCCTGCACCAGGGTGCCCCCCGCCGCCAATGCTTTTCATAATTGAACCAATATTGATTTCCTCTCGATTGCTTCTGCCAATAACGATACATCGGTTTTCATCTCGAATAAATATGCCAAAGGCAGCATCCACATTGACAATTTCTCTGTAAAGTTGCACCACAAGACTCAGTCGATCCACATGACCGGAAATTGTTTGGACACTGAAACTGATGCTAAAATCTTTGATATTTTGTTTTTTGGGCTTTTTTAACATTTCAAAAAGGATTTCTTTTTGCCTTTCGCCATAAGCCGGACTGAGAAAAGTGCCCAAAATATTCAAATCGGCGCATTGCTCCAGAAGATATGCCGCTGTGTATGCATCTTCAGGCGTAGTCGATGGGTAGGTGAGATGTCCTGTATCTTCATACAATGCAATAAGCATGAGGGTTGAATTCATTGGCGTCAATGGATATTTATCTTGTCTCATTTTTCTGAGAATAAGAGATATATTGGCGCCAAGTGGCTCCTGACAGCAAAATTGCGCTTTAATATCTCCAATTTGTTCGTGATGATCCCAAACATAAATTTTAAGGTCAGTTCTGTGTTTCAATGGTTGAAGGCGTCTCGGAATTCTTGCCCATTGATTGGTATCAACAACAATCAGCTCTTTTACTGTGTCAAGATCGATTTTTTGCTGTAACTGAAAGCCATATATATCTTTATGAATGGATAAAAAAGCCTTGACATTGGGGTTGATACTTCTGGGTAAAACAACCTTTGCATCAGGAAACAAAGGCATGGCTGCTACAATTGAGGCCAAGGCATCAAAATCGGTATTTCGATGCGTAGTTATGACTTGCATAACAACTCCTTTATTGGCAGGTTTTAGCAACGAAAAAAATGGTCGTTGCCAGAGATCTTTTGAATAGTCCTTAGGAAAGTTCTGAAAATAACGTCCCCATTATTGATATTGTTCGTTTTGAGGTAATCGTACAATAGAGACGTAGCATGCTACGTCTCTACACGACCTTATTTTTTTTGTACGATCAAGAAAAAAGAGCATGATATTTTCAGAGCATTCCTTATCTTGTAAATTATTGCACTGATTGTTGAGCGGCTTTGTGCACATCCTAGCTTAAACTGAGATCTTTTAAAAAAGTACTGGCTTCCGGAGGTATTGATGTCAGGTTTACACGAAAGGAATGGCATTCCAACTGATGAATTTCTTCAACAACTTTGCCATAAAGTTCAGTGGTAATTTCTTGTTGATTGTCATCAGTCAGAGTGATTTTAATATTTGATAATCGCTCAGCTTTGACATCAGATTGAATAATCAATTCCAGATCAGATACTTGAATGATATCCCCCATATGCTTTTCAACGCCAGCATGTTTTCCCTCCAGGATTGTAAAAGCAATAGCAACTGGTTGTTTCAGGGTTAAAAGCGTCACTTTCTTTTTTTCAGGCAGATAGGCATTGAAATCCCCCCCAATACCCCCAATTTCATAAATTGTAATAGGTTCTTTCACCCCTTTGGGCATGACTTGAAATTGATCATCGACACGAAGTAGTCCATCGCAGCTATCCAGTGTGCTTTCAGAAACCAAAATCTGGCCACCAACAGTGTAAGATTCAATTCTGGATGTCAGGTTGACATTGCTTCCAATAACCCCATATTTTGAACGTTTTTCAGAACCAATATTCCCAACAACTACTTCACCAGTGTTAATGCCAATTCCCATACTGACTTCAGGATACCCACTTTCCATATTTTTTTGATTGACTGTTGACATTGACTGCTGCATTTCAATTGCACATGCCACAGCACGTTTGGCATCATTTTTTTTCAAAAGAGGTGCACCAAAGATGACAAGAATAGCATCTCCAATGAACTCATCAATTGTCCCTTCATATTTCAAGATGATATCAGTCATGGATTTGAGATAAATATTGATTATGGTCAGCACATCTTCAGGTGGAAGTCGCTCACCAATTGATGTAAACCCGCGAAGATCAGACATCATAATAGTAACTTTGCGTTTTTCCCCCCCCAGTTCAAGACCTTCAGGCGTGTTTAAAATACTTTCCACGATATCATCAGACAAATATCGACCAAAGGTTTTTTTGATAAATTGATTCCTGATTTCAAGTTCAGCACTCTGTTCTTCAACCCGACGATAGGCCGCATCACGCTGTAACATATTTATATAAGCCTGAGAATGATAGCGGATACGCGCAATCAACTCTATTCGATCCGGCGGTTTGACCATGTAATCATTTGCACCCAAAGCAAAGGCATCAGCCTTGACTTTGGCGTCTTCCTGGCCTGATAGAACAATGAGTGGCGTTTGTTTTGAAAAGGTATTCATTCGATAGTATTTAACCATTTGAAGGCCATCAACATCCGGCATGGTTAAATCTTGAAGAATTACTGTAGGTGAAACATGGTTGGCCATATGAATTGCTTTTCGCGCATCCTGGCAATAATGAAAAACAATATCCGGCTCATCTTTAAGCATACTGCCAATCATTTTCCCAATAAATGGCTGATCATCTATCAAAAGCACTGTAATTTGAGCATTGGACAGATCTAAATCAGCATCAAAAGACAGTTGTGTTTCAGTATACATGGTGCACTCACAAATTAAAAGGTTATCTTGATTAACTGTTGCTTATTTATCTATATCATTTAATTTGATTTTGCAAGCATGATATCTATTTAATTCTAATTTTCGGAGATAATAATCTCAGCTCTGCGATTTTTCTGACGTCCTTCTTCAGTCGCGTTATCAGCGATAGGTTGGGTTTCACCAAAACTATACGTTTTTATCAAGTGGTCTGGAATCTGGAAACGATGTTGGAAAAATTGTTTAACGCTATCCGCTCTTTGTTCAGAAAGATTGATATTGTATATTTGGGAACCAATATTATCTGTATGGCTGTTAATAATGATTAGCAGATGATCCGGATTTTTTATCTTTTGCATAATTTTTGAGATTTGTACGATATAAATATTTTTGACCTGAGCGCTTTTATAATCAAATTCAATTGTCGTTTGATATTTCTGCGTCACTTGGGGGATAATTTCAACCTGTCTGTCAGGAATCTGAATTGCTTTGATACGACACCCATTTTGATCAACCTTTGTATTTGCCGGTGTGCCTGGACAGTGATCTAAAATATCAATAACACCATCACGATCATGATCTGGCGCACAACCAAACAGATTCACTTTGACATTTCGTGGTGTATTGGGACATCTGTCTACATGATCGTAAACACCATCAGCATCTGTATCAACATAGGCCATTTTTAGTTCATTATTTTGTTTTTTATCAATAAGGGATTTATCCTGTGATAATGTATGTTCTCTGTATGCGCCTATTTGATCAGTGGCTGTTTTTGATTCAGATGTGATTTTCGGTAATGATTCAACTGTCACATCTTTATTGACTGTTTCTATTGCGACCTGTTGCGATGGTTCTGTTTGTTTCTGAATATCTTTTTCTGTTTCTTTTGCTTCTAAGGAAACCTTTGTTGGTGTCACCTGTGATTTGTTATGAGCGTCAGTGGTTGCATGTGTATCTGGATGATTTGTTTTTATAGGGGGAGGATCTTTCTTTTCAGGGACACTTTTTTTGAAATCCTCTTGTTTGTGCGTTGTATTTGCGGGAGAGCCGAAAGTATAAGATATGCCAAATATTGCTGACAAATCATTGTCCATGTTGTCAAAAGAAATCATATGCCGAATATCTCCGCGAAGGGAAATGGTATCAGTAAGCAAAAATTTAATTCCACCGCCATAATGAAATTGAAATAAATAATGTCGATCCGGATGATCTTTGAACATTTTTGCATAATCGGTATTCATGGAAAGTATTCCCAATCCACTGGTAATATATGGCATAAAATGTGTGCCTTTTAACAAATGATAGCGCCCGCTGATATGAAAAATATTGGTATCGTTACTTTTTTGCGTCATACATCGTTGTGAATCAATATCAAAATAATTTAAATCAGAATCTCCTTTCAAGTATATCAAGTCAGCAGCAAAGTTATCTGTTAATTGAAAATCAGCGCCTAAACCTATCACAAGTGTATCACCAACATTACTGTTGCCCTCAAAACGATACCCCCCCAAATAAGGCGTTAAAGTCAATGCGTATGCATGGCATGTAAAATAAACTATAAACAAAATTACAAGAATACTTGATTTTATTTGATATTCTTTCATGATTTCTCCTAGTGTAATGAAATTTTTAGGAATGCGCTGAAAATAACAGTCTCATTTTTCTTGATCGTACAAAAAAAAATAAGGTCGTGTAGAGACGTAGCATGCGACACCTCTACAGTACAATTCCCTCAAAACGAACAATATCAATAATTAGGGAAGTTGTTTTCAGATCATCCTTATATTATTTCTACAACAAGCACAATCAACATGAATAAAGGGTAAATGGGTCATGATTTATACACGAATTATATCACAATTTGTACAAATAATAAATGTCATTTAATAAAAATCTCTTAATTTATTTATTGAAATTACCCAACATATAGATGGAAGTCATCTTTTTGGCGATTAAAAATCTTGAAGTTTGCAATACTATAATTAACGTTTGATAAGTAAAGGATTTATCAGATAGTGTTTGAAAAAGGGGTAATTTATCTAATTATCCATAGATTGTTTTATTGCCTTGATGATTGTCCTGGGAATTTTTTCAAGCGAAACCATAGCCTCAGCAGCATTCATTTGCCAGGCAACCTTCGGCATTCCCCAGACGACGCTTGTTCTTTCATCCTGAACAAAAGTTCTCCCCCCCGCATGTCTAATTTCTAGCAAGCCTTTGGCGCCATCTTTTCCCATACCAGTCAACAGCGCAGCCACAGCATTTTTACCCGCAGCTTTTGCCACAGACTGAAACAAAACATCCACTGATGGCCTGTGGCTTGAAACAGGGTCGCCATCAACCAGATTAATCCGGTATTGCCCGCCATATCGTTGCACTTTCATGTGCTGTTTGCCACCAGGTGCAATCAAGATTTGACCAGTTATCACACGATCTCCATTTTGGGCCTCCTTGACTGTCATTTGAGACAGGCGATCCAGTCGATCTGCCAGTGAAGCAGTATAATCTGCCGGCATGTGTTGAACGATAACAATGCCAGGACAGAATGCAGGAAACACGGGTAAAATACGTGCCAATGCTTCAGTTCCACCTGTGGAAGAGCCAATTGCAATAACACGATCAGTAAATTTATCCAATGGCTGCATGCCCAAATTATCAGGTTTTTGAATGTTTTCGCCTGAATTCCTCTGAATTTTTGAAATATTCACAGTTGCAGCCATTTTTACTTTTCGAATCAAGTCAGTCATCATGAGAGGTAAACTGTCAACCAATCCAGATTTGGGCTTAGAAACAACATCCACAGCGCCGGCTTCCAGGGCATTCATGGTCAAACGTTTATTTTTTTCTGTTAAAGAACTTACAATTATGGTTGGCGTAGGGATCACACGCATAAAACGTTTTAAAAATGTAATGCCATCCATACGCGGCATATCAATATCAAGGGTCATGACATCGGGTTTTTCAATTACCAGGATATCTCTTGCCTGATATGGGTCTGCTGCTGTTCCAACCACCTCTAATTCTGGGTCTTTCGAAAAATGTTCAGATAGAATATCTCGGACCAGCGCAGAATCATCTACAATGAGTATACGTATTTTTTTTTTCATTCTTTTTTACGATATACACCTGGCGCCACATATGACCAGGGGACATTCAAATTTCTCAATGTTTCAGTTTGACTGATAAATAACCATCCATCTGATGTTGAATGTCTTGCAAATTCTCTGCAAATAGACTCTTGAGTGGACATATCAAAATAGATAAACACATTTCGACAAAAAATAATTTGAAACTTTTGTTTAAATGGATATCGACCCATGTTCAGATTTAATCGTCTAAACAGACAAACTTTTTTCAAGTCCTTGCTGATGCAAAATGTGTCCTTACTGACAGGTTCAATGTAATTTAAGCGATAATTGGCTGGTATATGATGTAAATTATCTTTTAAATAATGCGCGTACTCCGCTTTTTGAAGCACTTTTTGGGAAATATCTGTGCCTAAAATGGCAACCCGCTCCATAAATGCGTGTTTTCCCAGTGCGTCTGCTATTGTCATGCCTAAAGAATAGACTTCTTCACCACTGGATGACGCTGCGCTCCAAACTCTTAATTTATTGGATTTTAAATCAATGTTAGGTATTACATGATTTTGAAGATAATCAAAATGCGCCTTTTCTCGAAAAAAATAGGTATGATTTGTCGAAATTAATGTTGCGAGACGCAACAAAAGGCCTGAATCTTTTTCATTTTCTATATGATCACAAATTTCATTTAAATCTTTAAATTCATTGCTTTGAATTAGTTTCCACAGACGTTGACGTAAAAGAGATTCCTTTCCTTCCTTAATATGGATCCCCAGGCGTTTATGGATTAACAACCTGATACGTTGGACCGCACGTTGATTTAAAAAAACTTTTTCAATTTGATCAGACATGATACTTGATTGCCTATCACGATAACTAAAAAATCATAGGTTACTAAAAAAGAGGACAATTTTTAGTAAGTAAAATTGTTAAAAAAATATCATAAAACAGTTTCAACTACAAGTAAAGAAATCAAAAAAAGAAAAATCAATGATTATGCGAAGGTAAGCTTTGAAAATGAGTTCCCCCTTCAAAAGATGGTTGTATTGAAATTTTTGTACTGTAGAGATGTAGCATGCTACGTCTCTAAACGACCTTCTTTTTATGAAACGATCACGAAAAATCAGGGGGCACTAAAAAAGGGGCATTTTCTAGCCCTGAAAGAGCGGCACATAAAAGCCCAAGGGAAATATAAAAAAAATATAAGCCCTGTAAGGGTGCTACATAAATGATCTACATTAATTATTGTTGCCCATTCTTAAAATTATATCATTCTGACTTTTATAATATAATAACAGATATGTCAATATTTCAAAGTTTTTATTTCAATTTTGTTTTCTGGTGTACGCAATTAAGCACTGCCTTAATTTTGAAACAATGACAGGTGTAACAAGCTCGTTATTCGTAAATATCTCCATGGCAGAAATATATGGTTTTTTATAAAAGTTAATATTTGCACCTTTGTCAATATTCAGAACAGCGCCTTCAAGAGAAATACCGGCAAAGAACCCTCTGTTTCTGGAATAAGAATAGATTTCAGCGTTCAGCATGATATCAGTGCCAGCACCTGCCAGACGTCCAAAAGGTCCAGCAGCAACAGAAATATCGCCCCCCAGGGTAATCTTGCCGCTCGTGATTGCATCAACACTTTTTTGGGACTTAAAGACAAGAACAATGTCAGTTGATTGTGCGCCTATCTGAAAACCAAACCCTGCGCCCACTAAATAAATAAACGATGGGTTACTCCAGCGATTTGATTTTGTCCGAACCAGTAAAACCCCCTCGCCATAACGTCCGGCTGCTATAAATCCAATTTTCAGCACTGATGGAATAATGGCTATGCCATAAACATTCGCAAAAAGGGCTGTCGGAATTCCCTTTTCGGGAATCGCACTTAAATCATTTAAGACTTCAATGGCGTTGGAAATTTTTCTATCTTCCTTTGTTTCTGCAAAGCCATGTGCGGATAACACAACAAACAAGGCAGTCACCATACAATAAATCATACCTTTTTTCATTTTAGACCTCCATATTGTTAAATAAATTCATCAGTTTGTAGGGTTTCTTACATATTTCTCAATCATTTTGCCCCAGGGGCCGCCTGCGAATAATTTCCGCAGATTACCAATTGTTCCTACAACTGTCCGATCAATAAAAATAATATCTTTTGGAACAGTAATGTCATATGATCTGGGAAGATTGGTTCTGCCAAGTTCAATCAGTTTTTGATAAAACGCTCGATCTTCACCAAAAATATAAACCGGTGTCAAGCGAAATGCATCGGTAAACATTTGATAATAGGGTTCAATCATATCCAATGGCAGGGGCTGACCATCTCCTTTGTAAACCCCCATTTTACATAAAATATCGGGGATATGTTCTATTTGATTATCCAAAACAGCAAGGGTCAAGGCCTTAAAAGCAGTATGAATGTAATCTGGTATCTGTTTGACGCATCCAAAATCATACAAAATGACTTTACCATCTGTTTTAAAAGCAAAATTACCAAAGTTAGGGTCCGCATGAAGCAACCGATTTTTAAATATGCTTCTGTTTAAATGTTCAAATAAAACCTGCCCCCAAGTGTCTTTCATGGCCTGTGGGTAAATATCTGTACAGGCCATTTTGGGTGAAATGCCATCGACCCGCTCCAGAGTCAAGATACGTTCAGAACATAATGATTCTATCACATCAGGGATAATAATATCCGAAACATTGTCATTGAGTTTACGCATCATGACAATGTTTTTGGCTTCATTTTTGTAATCAAGCTCTTCCAATAATCTGGCTTTAAGTTCATCCCAGATAGGATCCCATTCAATGGATGAAAACAGAGCAAACAATTTTCCCAGAACATTTTTGAGATTTTTTAAATCCGCACGAATGACCTGATCAATCTTGGGATATTGAATTTTTACCACGACCTGCCTGCCATCAGTGAGCTCGCCAACATGTACCTGCCCAATAGATGCCGCAGCATAAGGTTCCGGGTGAATACTGGCAAAATTTTTATATTTATCCCCCAATTCATTTTTGACTTGCTCATGCATTTCATCAAAAGGAATAGCCGGCGCTTCCTTTTGAAGTGTACTGAAAATGGCGGTTATCTCGGATGGAAACAGACCTTCATGAAGACTGAGCATTTGCCCAATTTTCATGGCACCGCCTTTCATGGACCCGAGTGTTTTTACAGTACGTTGCGCATTTTTGATTAGATTGTTTGCTTTGTGAACTTCTTTGGAGATATCAGTCCGAAAAAGGTTAAACGTTTTGTTTCCAAGCATTGAGACACCCACTCGACCTGCCAGACTTCCAAGTTTGAGCGCTCTTTGATAGGGTTTTGTTAGCAATGACATTAAAAAATCCTTATAATATGGCAAATTATTATCAGTTTCTTAGTCAACATGCCTCTGGGAATTATGTATATCAAAGTCGCAAACCAGCGGCACATGGTCTGAAAATCTGACTTGCGGAACAAAGAAATCCCGCACCTTTATTTCTGGGCTATGCAAAATATAATCCAATTGACGATGCGGTGATCTGCTCGGATGCGAGGGAATTCCGGTATCGTTTACATTTTGGAGTCCGGCTGCTGCCATAAATAACGATAACTCCTCATTCCCCCAAAACGCATTAAAATCGCCAGCAACGATCAGTGGTTTTTGAATATCCTTGACCATCTTATACAAATCTTTTAATTGATTTTGCCGATGTCGATACTTGATTGATAAATGCACCAAAAAAATCACCAGTGATGTCAATTCCAACTCAATGACAAGGCGTTTGAAGCCCTTTTCAAAGTAATGACTTTTCTGACTCACAATGGATTGATTTGTCAGGAGCGCATTGCCTTGTTTATTGAACAATGGAAGCTTTTTAACCAGAGAATCTGAGGAATATTTTAAATCAAACACATGATCGTATCGAAGTTCATTGGCGATGGCCTCTGCCTGATTATTTCGTTTGGATCGATAGGAGCCGCTATCAACCTCAATCAAACCAATAATATCAGGTTTCAATGATTTTATAAAGTTTCCAATTCGTTTCAAATTCTGGTCTGTTCGTTTTAATAATCCGCTATATGGCAGGGGTGTATGGAATCTACGCCCCACACCGGCAGCATATCGAATGTTATATACCATCATTCTCATAATTTTTACATGCCATTTAAATAATTTTTTGCGCTTTCAATTGTGTAATGCAGATCTTGATATCATCACTTAATTGTTGGGTATCTTCAATGTCAAATTTTTGCTGCATAATTGTAAGAATCTCTGTAATACTTTTTCCATCCTGATACAAAAGATAGATCTCTCTGGCTGATGGATTCAACACATGCACTTTTTCGTATTCTGTTTGATACAGCATGAGTTCATTGTTCAGTTCCTGTTTGATTATATTCTCTGACATAGCTAAAACCCTTTCATAGAAATTTGAAAAATAATTTCCAATCTATAATTGTAACAGATGCTCCCATGCAAAAGATATCCCTGGATCCAATGAAATTGCCTTTTCCAGGCATTGCCTTGCTTTGTTATTATCTCCGAGTGCTTTATAATTAACGCCCATGTTTGCGTGATCCATTGCCGACCCGGGATCAATTGCAAGCACTCTTTCAAAGCAATCAATTGCCAAATTGAATTGTTTGTTTTTATAATAGCATACACCCAACAAATTTAAAACATCTGTGCGAAAAGAATCAATTGCATCCGCTTTTTTTAATGCATCAATCGCAAAGGAATATCTTTGTGCATTTTTTTCACATATGCCAATATAGAGGAAAATGCCACACAAATCTTCTGCCATGGGATTTCGTTTCAAAGCGCGTGTAAAAAATTCAAGAGCTTTTGTATAGTTTAATTGAGACATCAGGGTTGTACCCATGTAAAATGGGATATAGTATTTGTTTGGTAAGACATGTTCAAAGGCTTCAAGTTTTTTTAAGGCGATTTCAGGCGGAAAATGTGTTGAAATCAATTTGGCAATGAACAGTCCTGTACTGGCATTCATGGCTCTTTCTCTAAAACGCGCGCCAGGTATAATCGTATAAAAAGATGGTAATTGGATCACTGGATGGGTGACATCAATCAAGTAAAAATTCGAAAATATTTTATGCAAGGTGTTTATATAGTTTAAAATTTCGATTTTAATATTGTTGTTGGAGAGATCGGGTAATGCAGAAAATGGAATAACAGGACAGTTTGAATGAAACTTTTCAATGTCCTCAATATGCGTCAATTTGGGCAAGCCGCTGGGTTCATAATTTGAATGGGTGTTGAAATCTCCTCCCAGTTGAGCAATTTCAGTTAATACCCGACACAATGCTTTTGCGGGATCAGGCATAGCGCCGGCGGTCCAGACAATTTCACTGGCACCGGGAAAAGTTGATGGATCATATGCCACGCCGCCTATAACCGGAATGCCCATGTTTAGGGAATAATCATACACCTGCAATTGAATGCCCACTTTTTGATATCTTTGTATTAAGTCCATTGCAATGGGGTCGGTCACTGTGGAAAGATCAATCTGTCTGATTGATATATTTTTATGAATCACTCTTTCACATGCATGACGTTCTATAATTTCGCTCATGCCCTGGATAATGGCTTCTTCATTGCAATTTCCAGCACTAGATCCATTGTATGCATTTATTTGGAAAAACCAGTCAAAAGGAATTTTACACCAGGTATTGCTTTGAAGTTCATACGCTTGTGACCATCGAAGAGGGATTTCAGCAAAAAATTGAAATTCGGGGGATTGCCGATTAATGTCATCATGGACTGAACACGCGATTGTTTCAAACTCAATTTTATCTGATGACTTATTTTGATATGTATCCACATGAAAATTATTCTCTTGTGCCATAAAATCGTATAAACTGAAACGTTCAATCAATTCCATAATTGCACTGGCTTCAGCCTGCGAAGGATCAGCACCTTTGCCCATCTGTTTTCTTTTACCGGTTCGTTTTTGGGCATCTGCACCGCAAATACTGAAATAAACAGGAATCCCCAGACGATTGTTATCAATTCGTCGGGTTTCATGTAAAATATCCAGATCCAGTTTAGCCAATTGCTTTTTTGCATTTCGGACAGTCTGTTCTGGCGAAATCAGTTTGTCCTGATCACGATATGATGTTTTATAAGCATCTTGAATCAAAATCGCATGGGTATTGGTTTCGTTTTCGTCTGGCATTTAATTAAATATCCTTTGTGCGACAATAATCTTTAATGGGCGCATTCCAAAAAAGTCGGACATTCATTGATGATCATTGAAAAATGATTTATTTCGGCAAATCCAAGAACAGCGTAGGGCTAAAGCCCAACGCTGAATGGAAAAAGGACGCTAAAGCGCCC
>Ga0272440_1001182_pt1 | contig 21738 bp, 21 predicted proteins | sample SSMMMBAug17_FD_192440 | JGI IMG/M metagenome (GOLD analysis project Ga0272440, IMG submission 192440) | Marine sediment archaeal communities from Little Sippewissett salt marsh, Falmouth, MA, United States - SSM-MMB-Aug17 | ecosystem: Environmental > Aquatic > Marine > Wetlands > Sediment ...
GGAGATCAATGGCAAGATAGAACTGATAACATCATCAGCTTAAAAACGTTAATGAAACTGACTGGCTCAAGAAAGACTTCTTTATTGGCTGAATATCGATTTACAGACGGCACTTATGAAAGACAAAAACCTGCTTCAACATCACAGGATCATAATATTAATTCGTTTCTTGTTGGCTTGAAATTCGAACCCGGCTCCAAGTTATCTGGAGAAGCCAAAATGGGATTTGAAGAGAAAAGCTTTGACAACAGCTTGAATAAATATAACAGACCATACGAAGATAACAGTACCTGGATTATCGAAACAGATATCTTTTTTGAAATGTCAAAAATTACAAATTTCATGTTTAAATTTCATCGAAGTATAGAAGGAGCACCGGATAAAGATGCTTCTTCATATGTTGATACGAATATTGAATACATTTTAAGTCACCGAATTCACCATAAAATGAAATTCAAGCAAGGCTTGAATTGGGTGAACTCTGACTATAGAGATGAAAACCCGGGCGTACCAAACAAGTATTTTAATTATTATAGAATATCCTTTGGATTGGATTATGAAATGAAAGACTGGTTATTACTTAAAAGTGAATTCCATTATGAAACCAAAACCGCAAGCCATTCAAATTTTTATAAAAGCGAATTTACAGGAAATTCATTGTTGTTTATTATGGAAGCCACCCTTTAATAATGCTTAGAAAAATGCGGTGCAGTTCTATTATAAACATTTTAGAACGATTCTAAAAAAATATCATGAATACATAAAAAGGGGGATGGTTTCCCCTTTTTTTATTTTAGCAAAAATCACATCTCAGGAATCATATATGCAAATATTTCAAGATAGTCTCAGTCTCATACGTCGTTCAAAGCACTTCTATTTACTGTTGGTGTTGATAATGACCGCATGTGTCTCTCAATCTGGATCGGTCGTAACAGTCAGAACTATAGATTCAGGACTTTCAGGAGCCATTGCACCAGAATATCAAAAAGAAATTGATGAAATTAAGCGCTCCACAACCCAATCTAAAGATAATCATTTGGATCAGGTCATTGAATCTACACATAACATGGCAGTACCAGACTATCTCAAGCTTCATCCAGAAACGATGAATCGAGAAAAAGTAGACTATAAGGTCGGGGGATATGATGTATTGAGCATTACTGTTTACGAAGAGGCTGACCTGTCGCGGGATCATGTTCGGGTTGCTGCTGATGGCTATATTACGTTTCCCTTAGTGGGGCGAATCAAAGTTGAAAATATGACCATATCAGAAATCGAAAAGCTGATTTCTCAAAAGCTGATGGAGGGGCAATTTTTATTTGATGCCCATGTTTCTGTTATGGTTGAAGAATACCGCAGCAAACAATATTTGATTTTGGGATCTGTCAAGGCCCCCGGTAAATATTACCTTCGTGAACAAGAACGTATATTGGACGCCATATCCCGATCAAAAGGCATTGATTTTGAACAGGGCGGCAAGCAGGCAATGATTGTTAGAACTGAATATCCCAACACTGAATACGAACGAAAAATTGTGATCCGCATTGATCTTGAAGCCTTGCTCAATGGCAGTGACCAACAATCGAACATTCCCTTACAAGATAATGATGTCCTTTATTTCCCAAAACCAGAATTCTTTTATATTATTGGACAGGTCAAAAACCCTGGCTCTTTTCCTTATGTTCAGAAAAAAGTCACACTTGTTGAAGCCATCAGTATGGCGGGTGGTTTTACAACGATTGCTGCGCGCAATCGGACACGTATCATTCGTGTGGAAAATGGTGTTGAAAAAATAATTGAGGTTAAAGTTGATGCGATTACCAATTCTGGGAAAAAAGGTCAGGATGTCACCATTCAGCCTGAAGATGTTATTGTGGTGCCAGAAAGTTTCTTTTAATCACATGAGGTTCGTTTTCAAGATTTCCTCAAGAAAAAAAAATGGTCAAAAAAATGAATACAGAAGAACAGCAAATTGATATCCGAAATTACCTTCAGATAATGATGAAGCGGAGATGGACAATAATCTCTGTTTTTACCATCATTTTTGTAAGTGTTTTTATCTATACCTTGACTGCAACGCCAGTTTATCAATCCACCATTCGATTGGTTATTGAAAAAGAAAACCCCAATGTCGTTTCTATACAGGAAGTTATGTCTGTTGATGCCTCCACCACAGACTATTATATTACGCAATACAAGATAATTGAAAGTCGAACCATTGCGCGTGAAGTGATCAAGCGACTTAATTTACAGGATAGTGAGGAATTCAACCCAAAACCCCAAAAAACGTTTCTATCTAATATCAAACAAAGCATCAAAGATATCAAGGACTCCATCCAAAATACAGTTTTATCCATTTTCAGAACTGGAAATGAGGACAATCAAGTAGAAATCGAAGACTCTGATGCCCAACTGGTATCCGCTTTTCTAGGCCGCATCAATGTAACACCAATTAGAAATAGCCGACTGGTAGATCTTCATTTTATGGCAAGAAATCCCAAACTTGCCGCAAAGGCGGTCAATACACTTGCTGATGTTTATATTGAAAAAAAGCTGGAAACAAAATTAAAGGCAGTCAAGAATGCAGTTCTTTGGCTCCATGAGCGCGTTGATGAAGAACGAAAAAAAGTGGAACATGCAGAACGAAAATTATTGGAATATAAAGAGAAAAAAGGGATTTTTACTGATTTCTCCAGTGATGTCGAAAAAATAACCGCTCAGAAATTGGCCAGACTGAATTCTCAGGTAATTGATGCTGAAGCCCATCGTGTTGAAGCTGAAACACGCTACAAACAGGCATTGGCCTTGAAAAAAAATCCAGATATGCTTGATTCTATTCCAGAGGTTTTAAGCAACGACTTGATCCGCGAAATCAAACAAATGGAAGTCAATCTTTATAAACGTATTTCAGAACTATCAAAAAAATATGGTAAAAATCATCCCAAGATGATTGCGGTACAATCTGAAATTGATTCATTGAACAACAGAAAACATAAAGAAATTCAACGTGTTATTAATTCTTTACGAAATGAATATCAGGTGGCTTTGGCAAAAGAAAAGACCTTGCTTCAGGCATTAAGCAAACAAAAAAAAGAGAGCATGGATCTCAACCAAAAATCCATTCAATATGGGGTACTTCAACGTGAAGCTGAGAGTGCCAGACATATGTACGAACTTCTCATCAAACGTTTTAAAGAAACATCGCTTACTGAGGACATGAAAACAGGTAACGTTCGCATCGTTGATCCTGCTGAAGTTCCAAAATATCCCATTCGTCCCAGAAAAAAGCTCAATATCTTTTTAGGCACAATTTTGGGATTGTTTATGGGGATTGCAGTGGCTTTTACCTTTGAGTTCTTAGATAATACTCTGAAAAACCCCGAGGATATTCGAAACTATCTCAACGTTCCCTATCTTGGACCTGTTCCAACATTTGATCTTGAGCGTGAGGACATTGATAATCCAGAATTAATTACACAATACTCCCCTAAATCAACAGCCAGTGAATCCTATCGCGGCATTAGAACCAGTCTGCTATTTTCATCAGCAGACAAGCCGCCCAAAATAATACTGATTTCAAGTGCAGGCCCCAGTGAAGGAAAAACACTGACATCCACAAATCTTGCAATAACAATGGCTCAGGCTGGCAGCCGCGTCGTTATTGTTGATTGTGACATGCGAAAACCCAAAGTACATAAAATGTTTGGCATTGGAAGAGATAAAGGTATGTCCAGTGTGTTGGTCAGCAATGATTTAGAAGAGGTTTTGCAGGATGTTATTATTCATTCTGATATACCGAATCTTGATGTTATTCCATGCGGCCCCATACCGCCCAATCCTTCTGAAATCATCGGCTCCCAAAAAATGAGCCGCATTATGGAGATACTTCAAGAACAATATGATCGCATTATTGTAGATTCTCCCCCCATTACCGCTGTTACAGATTCCACAGTACTTGCGAAATTCGTCGATGGTGTTATGCTGGTTGTCCATGCGGGGGTCACGCCCAGACAGGTTGTCAAAACAGGACTGGAACAAATTCAAGGCGTTGATGCAAATATTTTGGGTGCAGTTCTTAACGATGTTGATACAGGCAAAGAAAGTTATTATTACTATCAATATTACTATTATTATTATGGAGAAGATGGCGAGAAAAAACATCGGAACCGAAGAAAAAAACGATCTTCCAAACGCTATGGATAAAATATTGCAATGATTGACATACATGCACATATTTTGCCTGATATAGATGATGGCCCAAAGACATTCGATGAAAGTATTGAAATGTTGCAAAAAGCGCAGGCTGATGGGATTCAGGCAATTGTTGCAACACCGCACACCTTGGATGGCGTTTACTCATGTACACCTGAAATGGTTTCAGAGCGGATTGATAATTTAAATACACAGATAAAAAAAAACAACATCTCAATGACTGTGTATCCAGGAATGGAAATCCATATTTGTGATGATCTGCATGCCCAATTAGAACATCAAAGCCTTATATCGCTTAATAATACGCGATATGTCCTGATTGAGCTGCCAGCACAACTTATTCCCCCGCAATTTAAAGATGTTGTTTTTCAACTGAGGCTCAAAGGGTATTATCCAATTTTAGCACATCCCGAAAGAAACTTTGCAGTCCAGAAACACCCGGAAATCCTCAATGATTTTATTGAATGGGGTGTTTTTATGCAGGTAACTGCTGCGAGTGTGACTGGTTTTTTTGGGGGAAGAATAAAAAAATTGTCCCAAAAAATGTTACAAGATCGCGTGGTCCATTTTCTGGCATCAGATGCACATTCGTCAGATAGCCGACTACCAGTGTTATCTGAGGCTTATTTCATATGCGAAAAAATATTAAAAGATAAAAAAGAGGCGCGTAAACTTGTTGAAGATAATCCCAAAAAACTGATTCACAATGAGCCAATTCAAATGAACGAACCTGTCAGAAAAAAGGGATTATTTCGTTCATGGCGCATTAGAAAATGGGGAATTTGAAAAAAATAAGTTTACCAATCGGAAAATTAAGACAAGTCGGTCTTGTCTGACCTGTCCGACTTTTGATGCCTAAATTTATTACCATTAGAAGGAATTAAAAATGGAAGAAAAAGAATTTCCAAACGTATTAATTGACACAACACTGGGACATTTTCAGGTGGAATTATGGGAACATCGCGCACCAATCACAGTTAAAAATTTTATACGATATGTCCGCGAATCCTTTTATGATGGTACTATATTTCACCGCGTAATTGATAACTTTATGATTCAGGGGGGTGGATTAACACCTGATATGCGTCAAAAACAAAGTGGACTTCATAGCACGATCCGAAATGAAGCTGATGCCGGTCTTTCTAATGTTAAAGGCACCATTGCAATGGCGCGTACAAGAGAAATAGACAGTGCTTCATCACAATTCTTTATCAATGTCAACGATAACGCCTTTCTAGATCATCAAAACGATACGCCCAAAGGATTTGGTTATGCAGTATTCGGTCGTGTTATTGAAGGCATGGAGGTTGTTGATAAAATCAGCAAGCTAAAAACAAGCACTATTGGGCCACACAGTGATGTACCAGCGAAACCGGTTATGATTAATTCGATCAAAATGTTGTAGTATTTTTTTAGGAATGCTTGAAAAACAATTTTTTTCGAGTCTTCCTTAAATAATAATGAATACGTGTATACTTAAGTATTCATATATATGATGGGTTCATTGGAATAAAATACAGATTCGAATCAATCCAATGCACTCAATGGAAAGGATATGAGGATTATGACTGTAGAAGAACTTCAACAACTGGATTTATTTAAAGACTTATCTCATTCTGAAGTCGTTCAGATTCAAGCCATCAGTAAAACAGCAAGCATTTTGGAAGGAGAATCCCTCTTTGAAATGGGAAATCCAGCGCACACTTTTTTTGTAATCTTGTCTGGAGATTATATGATATATTTTAATGATGGTACTGCTTTTACACTTCATGAACGTGGTGAAGTTACCGGATGGTCCACAGTAGTTCGCCCTTATCAATATACAGGCACAGCAGTTGCTCTGACAAATGGCGAAGTCCTCGCATTTGATGGAAGTGAACTACTGAGATTGGTTCAGGGAGATGCTGTTTTAGGTGATAAAATGATGGCAAAAGTGTATTCCAAAGTTGGCGAACGAATTGCCTTTGCGCAGAGCCGATCAATTGAAAACAAATCAAGCTATAACAACCACTTATCAATGGAGGAATGATTATGTATGGATTGGAAGCCATTTCACACCATAATGGATGGGCGATTTCAATTATGGGTATTCTAATTGTATTCACAGGGCTTGTTACATTATCACTATTGATCCGATTATTTCCTAAAATAATTGCACTCATTGAAGGTAATGGACAATCAACCCCGCAGTCAATGATGCCCCAAAAAGCCCAGACACAATCTCAAAAACAAGAACCTGTTATAAATAGTTCAATCAAGGAAGCGGTGCAACAATACCAATATCTGATTTCCTGGATGGGAGAACCTTTTTCTTTACCACGATTAGTCGAATTGGCAGAAAAGCGTGGACTTGTAAGACCTCACGCAACAATCAGTCAATTGATTCATGCTTCGGTTATTCAACCTGATGGAACAGGTTTTTTTTTATGGCATGCCAGATAATGGCGCTATAATTAAACAATACAATGGATATGCGGCAGACAACCATTAGAACTGCATATCGATATATTTTTAAGGAAGAGTTATGGATGATATACTAAAACTATTTGCTGATTTTTGGTCAAATACCGGTTTTGCTCTGGCAGACTACAGATATATTATCATGATTGCTGTCGGATTGACATTTATCTATTTAGGAATTGCCAAACACTATGAGCCATTGCTCCTGGTTCCCATTGGTTTTGGAATACTGATGGGCAATATCCCTGTGTTTAAAGGGCTTGGACTGGCTATTTATGAAAATAACAGTGTATTACATTATTTATATTTTGGGGTGACTTCAGGTGTATATCCCCCATTAATTTTTTTAGGTATTGGCGCCATGACAGATTTTTCAACAATGCTGGCACGTCCAACATTGATGTTACTGGGTGCGGCAGCCCAAATGGGTGTCTTTTTAACCTTTTTAGGCGCACTGGCCTTAGGATTTGCACCCAATGATGCCGCATCAATTGGTATCATCGGCGGCGCTGATGGTCCCACCGCAATTTTCTTATCTGCCAAACTGGCGCCCGATTTGATTGGCCCCATTGCTATTGCAGCATATTCATATATGGCTCTGGTTCCAGTGATTCAACCACCAATTATGCGTTTATTAACATCAAAAGAAGAGCGGCTTATTCATATGGAAGAAGTGCGCGAAGTTTCCAAGCTTGAAAAAATAATTTTTCCCATTGTTGGATTCTTACTTTGCTGTTTTCTGGCCCCAGCCGCATTACCATTACTTGGCATGCTCTTTTTTGGGAATCTGCTTAAAGAATGTGTTGTGGCCGAACGACTGGCTCAAACTGCTCGGACTGCCTTAATTGATATTGTTACCATTCTTTTGGGAATAACAGTTGGTGCAAGTACACAGGGAGATGTCTTTCTAACTGCAAGTTCAGTGGGCATCTTTATTTTAGGCGCTGCATCCTTTGGCGTTGCAACAGCATCAGGGGTAATCTTTGCTAAAATTATTAATCTGTTTTCCAAGGTTAAAATTAACCCATTGTTAGGCGCTGCTGGTGTATCCGCTGTGCCAGATTCTGCAAGGGTCGTTCAAATGGTCGGGCAAGAGGAAGATCCTGGAAATTTTCTATTGATGCATGCGATGGCACCCAACGTGTCTGGTGTTATCGGTTCAGCGGTTGCTGCGGGTGTGCTTTGGAGTTTTATGAACTAAGGAATGAAGATGAACTGTAGGGGCAAACCTTGTGTTTGCCCTCAAACAAAACCGAAATCAAACCTAACGTTCGTCATTTATCTTTCCTTTCAGGACATAAAAATGATACGATGTATATTGTATATATCTTTGTGTTTACTTTCATCCAGCTTCTCATGGGCAGCGGATCTGCCTGAATCTGTCCGATCTGATTCCACATATTATACCCAGGTTATGAATCATTTTTCCCCCAAAATGCCCTTTGCTGCTTTTAATATTGTTTCTGCGCCATTATCAATTGTTGGAACATCATCGAATTCAGTATATGGGCATCCAGTATTTTGGATTTGTCCTGTCCCCAAAGAAAAAAAAATTGAAGAAAAGCGACCTTCCTGCGTGGTATGTTTTTTCTATGGCGGATCTCAAAAGGGCATAGAAAAAAAATATTTTGAAATTAAAGATATCCTTCTAAAATCTCATGGCCCGGAATTGATACGTCAATTATGGGTCATTCGCTTAAAAGATAGTGATGACAAATATGCATTGATTTTTGAACCTGAAAATTCAGAAAGAAATGATACCATCCATATTGCAAAGGAACTCGCCATTGCAATCAAGAATTCCAAAAACAAAAATGCCAAAAAACGTTTAGACAAATTTGCCACCCCATTATGTTCAGATATTACCCACAGTGAAATACGATATCAACCGCGTTCACCATCAAATCCACCGCCTGAAAATAACAATCTGGATAAAATTTTAGATCAGTTGGACGATGCCAAATATTTTTTACAAAATCATATCAATGAACAAACAGATAAGAATACAGTCATCATTGCAACATATGATCGAGAAAATGATCGCCTGATCCCTATCACCTGTCCTAAAGATGCCAAAGCATTTAAAGATAAAAAAAGTAATCTTGTCATTGTAAAAGAGTCTGGAACAGGCGCGGGCACCATGTATTATGTGGGGAATGCCCCTGAAACTTCTGAAGGCATTGATAGCAAATTTTCTGTCCCAGCCATCGCATTTCCAATTAAGATGCCCGGCATTACAGATAGACCGCAGCATGTTGTTAATACGCCCTTTAATCGAGATCTGGATACCAATGAAATGATTGAGTATGGCTTAAAATATGTCAAAGACAAGGTGAATGAAGCATTCCTGGAAATTGAATCATTGAATGTATCCTCACGATTTGCCCGGGGTAAAACAATTCATGCAGCGCTTCCAAAACAAACCCGAACAATTGTCATGACGCTTTTGTTGATTGAGCATATGGATTATGCCAATTATTGGCCATACCTTCTGTACCAGAAAAAGAAAAGACATCGTATTTTACTGGGAATCAAAAAAGATTATGCCAAAAAACTGGATGATCTGATGTATTCTCAAATGCGAAAAGTATTGGTTAATTTAGCAGCAAATGAAGAACAATCCTATCATTATGCCATGAGTCGTTCTGGTGCATATGGTCTGGTCCAAATGATTAAGCCGACTTATGATGCCTTATTGAAATTATACCCCAAAGCGCAACTGATTGAAAACTTTTATGGGGGCATGCGCCATCATTCAAATGCAATCATGGCGCAATTACTTCATTTGGATTCTGAATTGTTTACCCTCAGCCAGGCAAAGCCACTAAAAGGAATCATTCATCCAGATTATATTCATGAAAAACCCTCCCTGGTATTCGATTTATTGGTTGCGGGTTATAATTTTTCAGCCCCGCGCTTGATGAATTTAATTAATCGGAAGGGACGCGCTCCCAAAAATTGGAAAAAAAGACTTCCCTGGGAAACACAACTCTATTTATTGAAAGCGCATTTTGTAAGAAAAAAATTGGAAAACGAATGAAGGTGAAAAAGCAAATGGAACTGGTTGTTACATTTCAAGATTGTTTTATATATGATAAAGTGGTAATCAAATGATCCCTGACGCTGTTATAATCTGATTTAAGTAAAATATTTCAATAATATATATATAAATACAAAACTATTGAACCTCTAATCAATTTATGATATAGCATTGAAGTTCAAGTTATATTGCCTGTGAGCTTAATGTTATATTATATTTCATTCTTGACCAAAGTTCATAAAGATCGGGGCAAATATAAAAAAAGAAAAACAAATTGATAAATTAATTAACTTAATAATTTAGTCCATACTATTAATTTTAATGTTTAGTCGTTTCGTCCAATTTGAGGATTTAATATGAAAAGTATAAATCAAAATGACAAATCCATAGATGAAAGCGTTCGATTAGCAATGGATCAGGCTTGGAGAGATCATCATCACGCAAGAGATCAAACATGGAAAGCAGTACAAATGGTTGCAGTTCTATTAGTTGGTCTTATCACAATTGAATTTAAGTATCACAACTTGATTGCTACTTCAATTGCTGGATTGATAGTCATAGTAGCAACGATATCAGCAATATTAATAGCTAATAATCACAGAAAATTAGAGCGACGAAAATTTATCCATATAATGAATTGCGAATCATATTTGAAACTTCATGAGCTAAATATAATTCCTTTAAATAAAGAAGGTGAATACTGTAAATATTTCAATGATATGAATTTAAAGATGATGATATAAAAAAGAAAGAGTTAATAGAAAGTTCAGGGGTTGATATTCCCAAACTTCACAAATTTTCACATATTTTTAATCCAACACAACAAAATACATCCTTATTTGTCATTCGAATGCTCATTTTTTTGTGGTTTATTCGCAATATTATTTGTTTGTGCAAGTGTAAACCTAAGCTGAAAAGAGAGATTACTATAAGGTAAACAAATAATGCTAAAAAGTGATCGTTTTAATTTAGACATTCATATTACAAAGCATGCATCACAAAGAATGTCCGAAAGAAATATATCAATTGATTTAATTGTAAATTTGATTGAAACCGGCAAAACTAAATACAAAGATAAAACAAGATTGTGGATTTCAAAATCTTATCCCCATCGAAATGATAATCTAATATGTGCGGCTGTAGTTTTAGAAAACGTTTTAGTTATAAAGACAGTTATGCATAACTGGAAATTGATGGAGACGTAAAATGCTTTTAACATATGATGACCAAGAAGATATTTTATTTATTAAATTAATTGACAGACCTGTTATTCAGGATATCTCCTATAATTGGAATGTCAATATTGGTTTTACTGATAAGGGGATTGGACAAATAACAATTCTTGATGCAAAAGAATATGGATTTATGCCGATAGAGTTTGATAAAAAACTACAAAGAGTATTGTATGATCAGTATTTTAGTAATTTTCAAAATGTTCATAAAAAAGTTATGTATATATAGTTTCTATGATTAATATTAGTTGTCTTTTAGAACTGTTATAATTTTTCAGTAATTTGAAATTTAGTCAAATCTTGATTAGTGATTATAACAAAACAATTTCGTTTTTGAATAACGTTAAGCAAAATTGACGCCAGCAACAAGGCTGCTTTTTAGTGATTCAAAAATATCAGGAGGCGGGTCAAACCTTGAATTACGTATTACACAGTAACGCTGCAATTGGTTAACGTTCGAAGTACTTGGCATTTATCACGATAATCAAAATTTGCGCCAGCTACAAGGTTCATAATCAATAACAATTTCAAGAATGAGAAATTAAGGAGAAAACAAAATGAAAAAATTTTTTTGCGTTAAAATCATCATAATAATGATGCTATTGATACCAATTACCAGTGCATTCGCTGGAGATTCATGTAAGAAAGTTCGATTCTCAGATGTTGGCTGGACAGATATATCAGCGACAACTGCGGTGGCAACTTATGTATTAAAGGCAATGGGGTATGAACCCAAAACATATTTACTGGCGCTGCCTGTCACGTTTACCAGCTTAAAGAATCATGATATTGATCTTTTTCTTGGACTTTGGATGCCTACCATGACAGGGGATATCACCCCCTATCTCAAAGAACAAAGTATTGAATTAATTCGTACAAATCTTGAAGGCGCAAAATACACACTGGCAGTTCCCAAATATGTCTATGATGCTGGCGTCAAATCCTTCTCAGATCTACATAAATTTGGAAAAAAGTTTAAAAATCAAATCTATGGAATTGAGGCAGGTAATGATGGGAATCGCTTAATTATTGATATGATTAAGAAAAATGCTTTTAATCTGGGAAAATGGTCCATCCGAGAATCCAGCGAACAAGGCATGCTCGGACAGGTTGAACGTGCGGTTAAACGTAAAAAATGGATTGTTTTTTTGGGTTGGGAACCGCATCCTATGAATACTGATTTTCAAATGGCCTACCTGTCCGGCGGTGATGATTATTTTGGTCCAAACTATGGAGGCGCAATTGTTCAAACAGTTGCCCGAAAAGGGTTTATCTCAGAATGCCCCAATGTTGGCAGGTTTATTAAAAATCTGACCTTCACATTAAAAATGGAAAACGAAATTATGAAACTGATTATCAGTCAAGGCATGACTCACGAAAAAGCAGCAAAACATTGGTTAAAAAAGAATCCCAATGCTCTTGACAATTGGCTGAAAGGGGTGACAACAATTAATGGCATTCCTGCCTTACCCATAGTCAAACAATATTTACATTCTAAATAATTGGAAGTCGCATATGGATTTTATTGATCAATACATCATGAGCCTTTTAGAAAAAAAAATTCCAATTGGACATGGGGTAAAAATATTTGTTGAATATATTACCGATCATTTTTCCAATCAATTCAATTTGATTTCGGATAATCTGGAAGCGTTTCTGCAATGGATCATTCATATCCTATCAATTATTCATCCATTACTTCTCATTCTTAGCATTTGTGTTCTTGCATATGGAATTCATAGAAAAATAAGTCTGGTAATTGGAGTTGCTCTGGCATTATTGTTGATTTATAACCAGGGATACTGGAACGAAACATTGGAAACATGTGCGCTTGTTTTAGTTTCAACCATTGTATCTATCGTATTGGGAATACCCATTGGTATCATTGCTGCGCATCGACCAGTCATATTTACATGTATTCGTCCATTTTTGGATCTGATGCAAACAATTCCAACCTTTGTTTATTTAATTCCAACGCTCATGCTGTTCGGCCTGGGAATGGTTCCCGGTATGATATCAACAGTTATATTTTCAATTCCTGCGCCCATTCGCCTGACATATTTGGGGATTAGCAGTGTGCCGCAGCAACTGATTGATGCAGGAAAATCATTTGGATCATCACCTTTCCAAATGCTGTACAAAGTTGAACTTCCCCATGCAATGCCAACAATTATGGCTGGACTCACACAATGTATCATGCTTTCTTTATCAATGGTTGTTATTGCTGCACTTGTTGGAGCAGATGGATTGGGAAAACCTGTTATTCGTGCATTAAATACAGTAAACATTGCCCAGGGATTTGAAGCCGGATTGGCAATTGTTGTATTGGCAATTATATTGGATCGATTGCTAAAGCAGCCAGGCAATGTAGATTATAGCTATTAACATAATAGAAGGATAAACAATGACCGAAGCCATTCGCTTTGAAAATGTTGATGTCGTTTTTGGCCCATCGCCAGATCATGCGATTGAAATGATGGATCAGGGGCTTGATAAGGAAGAAATTCTTTCTCAAACACAAAATATCGTTGCAGTAAATAATGCAAGCTTTTCGATTACTGAGGCTGAAACCTGTGTATTAATGGGATTGTCTGGCTCAGGAAAATCAACGCTGCTCAGATGTCTGAATGGTCTGGTACAAGCAACACGCGGAAATATTTTTGTTCGTCATGGTCTGGTAGATACGAATGTTGCCAATTGTGATCGAAAAGAACTTCACCAATTAAGGACGCAATGTATTTCTATGGTATTCCAGCAATTTGCCCTGATGCCCTGGCGGACAATTCGGGAAAATGTCTCTTATGGACTTGAGATTGGTGGTATTTCAAAAAAAGAACGTACCCGAATTGTTGATGAAAAACTGTCTATGGTTCAACTCAGTGAATGGGCAGATCAGTTTCCATCAGATCTTTCCGGCGGTATGCAGCAACGTGTTGGATTGGCCAGAGCGCTTGCCATTGATGCAGATATCCTTTTAATGGACGAACCTTTTTCTGCGCTTGATCCTCTTATTCGCGAGCATTTACAAGATGAATTGATTCAACTTCAAAAGGACTTAAAAAAGACAATTGTTTTTGTCAGTCATGATTTGGATGAAGCACTAAAGCTTGGATCACGTATTGCAATTATGGAGTCTGGCAATATTGTTCAGGTTGGAACACCTGAAGAAATCGTTTCGCAGCCATCAAACGATTATGTAAAAAAATTTGTAGCTTCAATGAACCCACTCAAAGCCCTTAGATGTTCTGCGCTGATGCGATTTGTTGAAGAGCTTCCATCAATCAATGGTTCCAATATTAAAGCCTTAGATCAGGAAAAACGATACTTATGTTATCTATCAGATAATGGGTCTTTACAGAAAATAACCAATGATGGCAACTCGCTTGAGCCTGTCTCTTTTCAACAAAATCTGGATATCTCAACAATATCTGAGCAAACCATTGTTCTTGCAAACCTCAATACGCCAATGCGAACGGCTGTTGAAATAAACTATGCAACCGGTTTTCCCATGCCTGTGGTTGATCAGGAAAGACGCTTGCTTGGTGTTGTCGGTACGCAGGAGATTTTTCGGGGGATATTGTCCTGAATAATCCTGGTTCAAAAAGAATAGGAGGCCAAGGATGTTTATTGCAAATTATTTTGATACACATGAAGGGGAACTTATTTTCAAAGACTTCCCTACTAAACATCATACATATACCGACGCATACTAATATTTAAGACAATTCCAATCCCAATAAGCGATGTTACAATTGAAGACCCCCCATAACTGATCAATGGTAACGTTACGCCAACAACTGGCATCAGTCCCATTACCATGCCAATATTAATCACCACCTGCCAAAAAATCATGGCGCAAATACCTACCGAGACTGTTTTGCTAAACACATCTTTAGAACTATTGGCAACATATAAAATCCATAATATGAGCATTAAATATGTAACAATAACAGCAATGGATCCCACAAATCCCCATTCTTCAGCCAATACAGAAAAGATAAAATCTGTGTGTTGTTCAGGTAAAAAGGCAAGGTCGTTTTGAGTCCCTTTGAGGAACCCTTTTCCAAACAGTTTTCCAGAACCTATGGCAATTTTAGATTGAATGACATGATAACCTGATCCCAGTGGATCACTGCTCGGATTGATAAATGATTGAATCCGATCCTTTTGATAATCTTTTAATTGATACCAACCCATTGGCAGACATATCAATAATAACGCAAGAATGACCAACATCGTTCTTTTTTTTACTTTTACAAACCATGTCATGGCGCTGGCGTTTAAAAAAATCAGTGCTGATGTTCCCAGATCGGGTTGTTTGAGTACAAACAGACAGGGTAATCCTGTTAAAATCAATGGAATCATTAAATCCTTAAATGATAAGCCTTGGTCTGTAATCACTTTTGAATAATAATGCCCCAATACGATAATAACAGAAAGTTTTGCAATTTCAGAGGGTTGAAAACGAAGCATGCCTAAAACAATCCATCGCCTGGAGCCCGCTACAATCCTGCCATGATATAAAACAAAGACCAATAACAAGAGGGTAAAAAAGTATATGACATATGCGTATCGATCCAGATGCCTGTAATCAATAAATAATAAAATAATCATCAGCCCCATGCCTGTACCAATCGCGATGAGCTGTTTCATAATTAGCGCTGTCTTTGTTGGATCGATATCAAGTTTAGCAGAAAAAATAGCACCACATAAGGCGACCAAACCGATTCCCAGTAGACAGATCGTCAACAAAAGTAAGCCCCAGTCAAAAAATTGAATCAGGCGTCTATCAAACATTATTCCTGTTTTGTGTTTTTCTGCCAAAATGTTTACCTTATTGTGTCTTTATCTCACTATTCTCAAGATAGGCCTTAATAACCTCTTTTGCAATGGGTGATGCTGCCGAAGAACCATGTCCGCCATGTTCAATTAAAACAGCAACCGCAATTCGCGCTTCAACAGATGGTGCATACGCGACAAACCATGCGTGATCTTCATATCGGCTTTTGTCAATTTTTTCATTCTCTTCTTCGCGTTTTTCTAAACTGACAACCTGTGAAGTTCCTGTTTTTCCACATATTTCGATATCTTTATCCCTTGCATGCCAATAGGCTGTTCCGCCCTGCTTGTTCACAACCTCCCACAAGCCTTTTTTAATAATCTGAATCGTTTTCTGGTTGGCTGGTAACTGGCCATTTTTTTTGGGTTTGGCAATAAATAATTGCTGCCCCCCAACTGTTTGAATGCTTTTAATAAACTGGGGCTGATATAAAGTGCCGCCATTGGCAATCGCAGCAATTAAACAAACCATCTGCATGGGGGTGACCAGATTAAATCCCTGTCCGATGGCAATGGAGAGGGTTTCTCCTTTTTGCCATGCTTCGCCGGTCCGAAGAAGTTTCCAGTTTGATGTTGGAATGAGTCCTTTTCTTTCCAAATCCATTCCAGTACCTGTTTTTTTTCCAAGACCGCAATTCATTGCATATTTCGCAAGCCGATCTACTCCAAGCTGCAATCCCAATTGATAAAAATAAACATCGCAGGACTCACGAATGGCATCCACAAGATTCATCCATCCATGACCATATTTTTTCCAACATCTGTAAACACGATTTCCCAAGCGATAGCGGCCATGGCATTCAATTTTTTCTGTCAATGTCACCAACTTTTCTTCAAGCCCTGCCATTGCTGTAACAATTTTGTATGTAGATCCTGGCGGGTATTCCCCTTGCAGCACCTTATTATGAAGTGGTTTTTGATAATCAGAAACCAATTGGTTCCATTGTTTCTGAGACATGCCATCTACAAAGATATTGGGATCAAAATCTGGTTTGCTCGCAAAAGCCAGAATCATACCAGTATTGGGGTTCATGGCCACTACAGCACCACTTTTATCTTCCAGTAATTGCTCAGCTTTATGCTGAAGGTTTGCATCCAATGATAAATATATATTATGGCCTGGCTTTGGTTTTTCTATCACATGAACCTTTGACACACGCCCATTGACATCCACCTCAACCTGACGTCCTCCCATCTCGCCCCTTAAATAGGATTCATAATCTTTTTCTATACCATATTTTCCAATATAATCACCCTGACGATATATCTTAATATCTTTTGTTCTCAATTCTTTTTTATTTATTTCACCCAAATATCCAATTAAATGAACTGCAGTTCGATGTACGTAATGACGTCTGGGATTTACCTGCACCTGAACGCCCGGTAAATCATAAAGATTTGCCTCAATTTTAGCCAGTACATCACGAGAAACATCTCGTTTTATAATGACCGGTCTATAGGCTGCTGAACCTCTGGCCTTTTTAAGCCTGGCCAATAATTTTTCTTCTGGCTCCTGCAAAAACTTTGATAAGGCAGGCAAAACATGTTTGTAAGGCTTTGCATCCTTGGGAACAATTCCAATATCAAAGGAAGGCCGATTATCCACCAAAAGAGCGCCTTTCTGATCAAAAATTAAACCTCTTTCAGGGGTAATGCGTTGAAGGCGGATACAATTGTTTTCGGATTTGGTGTAATAGGTATCACCTTCAATGATTTGCAAATAAAATAGACGGGTTGAAAGAATTACAAAGGATAAAAGAATAACAATCAGTGGGCCACTCAGGCGTTGTCGATAATAATCATTGTCGATGGATTTTATATAGTTATTGTTCATAATATATTGTTATTCAAGCATTCCTTATTTACCCCGATTTTCACTATCCCATCGATCCCACAAATGTTGAAAATTTTCCAGAGCAATGAGCATTAATGCGCCGGTTATCATTGCCCATACTGCCTGACTGATAAAGGATTGAAGCGCGGTAAATGTAAATAATGATGCTGTACTTCCTGAGGTTACAATAAAAAAGGTGTTTTCGATAAGCGTCCCCACAGCAACCATAAATATTAATAGTATGGTACTATGTGCGTGTATATAGGATGTCATCCATTCTACAATGAGATACATCCACATATACGTAATGCTATACAATCCAAAAGCGCCGCCAGATAAACAATCCATAATAAAGCCAATGCACAGGATAAGAGGGATTCCTTTGCTTAGCGGACGATGCGCTGATAAAAACAATACCATTGGTATGATCAGGTCATAAAAACGACCCAAAAAATATATAAATGGAATAATCGTGGTTTGTATAATTATCAAACAAAGGCCAAGGCCAAAATAGAAAAGGTATATCATTTTTTGATTGCCGGATGAGGGGGTTTAAAGAGTACGAAAACCTCCTCAAGTTTTTCAAAATCTACGTATGGTGTTACTTTGATTTCTTGGAAAATACCTGAATTGGATCGCAAAATTTCAGAGACTGTTCCCACTCTGAGCCCCTTTGGATAAACACCATCCAACCCTGAAGATATTACCATATCACCGATTGCGACACTTCCTTTACGCAACACATATTCAAAAAAGAAACTTTTTGCAGAATCTCCCTTGATGATGCCACGCACCCGCGTCCTTTGAAGCAGACTATCCACTGCACTGTTTTGATCTATAATCAACAGCACTTTTGAATAATGGCCAGTGGTTTCAGTAATTTGCCCCACAATTCCACGATGCACAACAACTGGAAAGCCCTTTTCAAGACCATCTGCCGCGCCTTTATCAATCATCATGGTTTTGGACCAATAGGAAGGATCTCTACCAATCACTTCTGCTGCAACCAACTGAAATGCTTTGTTTTTCTCTTTAAAGTCCAATAAGGCACGTAGCCGTTTGTTGGAACGTTGCGTTTCCAGGCATCGGTTATTGAGTTCGTAAGCCTTGTTCAGTGCACTTCTCAAGCGTTCATTTTCATACGCAACAGCAATCAGGCTGAAATAATTTTTCCAGATCTGTTTACACGTGCGAATGGATGATGACACAAGCTCTTGAAATGGAGAAACACAATTGATAGCCAATCGACTCAGTATATTCGGATGACTTCGGTGTTGCGAGGTAATGGTCAACAACATCACTGTTAAAATAACCAAAATGAATACCCCGGCAGTCGTCGCCAGTCTCTTAGAAAACATAACCGCTCAATAAATGGTAGTTTAGCCTCACGGCTGAATCATCACCTGACGTAGCATTTCAATATTATCCAATGCTCTGCCAGATCCCAGGGCCACAGTCGTCAAAGGATCATCAGTGACAGTAATTGGCAAACCGCTTTGTTCCCGAAGCAATCGATCAAGATTTTTCAACAATGCGCCACCACCAGTCAGAACAATACCCCGATCCACAATGTCGGCTGCAAGTTCAGGAGGGGTCTGTTCAAGCGCAATTTTGACACATTCGACGATTGCATCAATTTGTTCAGTAATGGCTTCTCTGACTTCCTCAGAATCAATGGCCAATATTTTGGGGATACCCGATACCAGATCCCTGCCCTTAACTTCAATTGTTTCCAGATTTTCAGGATCAGGATATGCATTACCAATGGTTGTCTTAATAATTTCTGCTGTTCGCTCGCCAATTAATAAATTGTATTTTCGTTTGATATACTGAATGATGGATGAATCCATCAAATCACCTGCAACCCGCATGGACCTGCTGTAAACAATACCTGCCAGTGATATCACAGCAACTTCAGTCGTGCCACCACCAATGTCCACGACCATATTACATGTGGGTTCAGTAACCGGTAATCCTGCACCAATTGCGGCTGCCATGGGTTCTTCTATCAAGAACACTTCTCTTGCCCCTGCGGATTCGGCAGATTCGCGAACAGCCCGGTTTTCAACCTGCGTAATACCTGATGGAACAGCAATAATTATTCGGGGGCGAACAAATTTTCGACGATTATGGGCTTTTTGAATGAAATGCCTGAGCATGGCTTCAGTCACTTCAAAATCGGCTATAACACCATCACGCATTGGCCGGATAGCGACAATGTTTCCAGGTGTGCGGCCTAACATTTTTTTTGCCTCTATACCTACCGCCAGTACGCTATTTTTATAGCGATCATCTGTCCGAACTGCCACAACCGAAGGTTCCTCAAGAACGATCCCTTTTCCCTTGACATAAACCAACGTATTGGCTGTCCCCAGATCAATCGCCAGATCACTTGAAAAGGCTCCAAGGATTCCATCTAAAATCATACCTTTTTGCTCCTCTTGTAAGTCATGCCTGACAATCCTGCAACCTGAAAAAACATTTGCCACAGGAAATTATCAGTTTAATTTTTTTGAAATATCAAAAATATTCGTTTTTTACAAGGGAATTGTTTTTGTTTTTTTGTCTTATATTTTTGACTTGATAAGATTCTGCATAATTACATCATGGATGCGGGGTCTGAATGATCTGATCTTGATATTGTTTCGGTTGGGATGCACCCTGTTTGTCAACAGGATAATAATAATCGATTTGTCTAAATCCATCCAAAAAGAGGTGCCAGTGAATCCTAAATGTCCGACACTATTGGAGGAAAAATATTTGCCGCTGCTTGATTTTGGCGGCGTGGGGCAATCAAACCCTAAAGGTCGCTGTGCCCCATCAGGAACTTGAAAAAACGTGCAAAGCCATTGTCGATTGATAACATGATGCGCATTTTTTTGCTCAGGGCAATCATGATAAATCCTCAGCAAAATATTTAGTATTTGGTAAACATCACACGCAGTGCCAAACAAACCTGCATGTCCACAAATACCGCCAAGAACAGATGCATTGTCGTCATGAACCTCACCCATGAGCATTCTTTTTCGCCAGGGGCATTCTTCAGTGGCAGCAAAATTTATGTTTTGAATGTCTGTTTGTGCAAACAAATCAATAAAATAAGGCGCATTTAATCCCAATGGGTGATAAATATTTTGAAAAACATATTCATCCAGACGACATCCGGCAACACGTTTAATAACAGCATCCAATATCATGAATCCCAGATCGCTGTATTCAGTGTTTTGTCCGGGTGTATATTCTAATGGTTCATCAAAAATCATCTGTAACAATGAATCTGAACGTTTGTGGTGCAATATGTCTATTAATTTTTTATAATAGGGACGATGCGCAGGTAAGCCAGACTGATGACATAACAATTGACGAATTGTGATCTCTGACGTCTCTGTTTCCATGATATCTGAAAAAATTGTGGATATTTTTTGATTCAATTGTATCATGCCTGTCTGGACCATATGCAAAATTGAAAGGCTTGTGGCTAATGGTTTGGTGAGCGATGCCAGGTCGAAAACAGTTGTATTGTCAACAGGTTTACCATCAATTTGAGTCTGACCATAATGGTCATAAAACGCAATTTTGTACTGGTTTGCGACTAACAGAGATGCGCCAGGAAATACACCTTCAGTAATGGCATCTGTCATGAGTTTGTGAATTAATTCTTTCATATTGATAAAAAAAGTAGAGCCGGCCCAAAAACGTTTCAAATGTTATTGTTTATCAGTCAAGATGATCAGATCTTTAATTTTAGCGTAAGTTTTCGATCCAATACCTTTTATCTTTTGAATGTCCGAAATGTCCTTAAAAGGTCCATTTTTTTCGCGATACTTAACAATTCGTTTGGCAGTCACTTTGCCAATTCCTGGGATTTGTGTCAGCTCCTTCATAGATGCTGTGTTGATATTAACAGTAATGTCATCAGCCCACGCACTGCCAGAAAAACATACCATGATGCCAAATGCAAGTGCAACGATTGTTTTTTGAACAATTGATTTTTGGATAGAATTCATATTAATTTACCTCCTTCAGAATTTATTAGACCAGACCCTACTATTAATATAGACACATTTTTTTTGATTTTCTTACACTTTTTTTGAAATTTTTTTATTTTTTTCCAGGATAAG
>Ga0272440_1001183_pt1 | contig 21732 bp, 18 predicted proteins | sample SSMMMBAug17_FD_192440 | JGI IMG/M metagenome (GOLD analysis project Ga0272440, IMG submission 192440) | Marine sediment archaeal communities from Little Sippewissett salt marsh, Falmouth, MA, United States - SSM-MMB-Aug17 | ecosystem: Environmental > Aquatic > Marine > Wetlands > Sediment ...
GGGCGCTTTAGCGTCCTTTTTCCATTCAGCGTTGGGCTTTAGCCCTACGCTGTTCTTGGATTTGCCGAAATAAATCATTTTTCAATGATCATCAATGAATGTCCGACTTTTTTGGAATGCGCCCTGTATAGGCGTTCCATATTTTCGCCCTCAGAACAACAATCGTTTGCGATCCAATGTCCGAGGCAAACGTTTCTATTCATTCTCGGACATAGATTTGATACCGGGTGCGTTAACCCCAAAAAAATATCTCTCAGAGACGCAAAGCCTTTTGGGGTAAAATAGCAAATTTTAGGTCCGGTTCGAAGAATATTTCGGGAAAAAATAGATAAAGACTGAGTCTTAAAGAGACTTTGAGACAAGAGGATTATGGGACGTAACGCTTATTGTTTCAAACAAAAACAAAAAGCCCCATGGAATGGTTCCACAGGGCTTTTCGTTACTATAAAAGCCACTTATTTAGCGGCTGAATTTTTTGGCTCCCCAGCACGGACTCGAACCATGGACTCGGTGGTTAACAGCCACCTGCTCTGCCAACTGAGCTACTGGGGAATTTTTGATAATCATTAAAAAAGATAATATACATAAATTTGGTTTGTGTCAAGAAAAAAAATTTTTTTTTTTATTCCCAAAAAATAATTTTATCATTGACATTTCTGCTTAATTTTTCAATAATAATAATCAAATTTGAGAGGTTGTCAAGATTTTAGATATAGTTTTTCATTGGCAGTTCAATCATGAGGCGCCATTATCTATGCCGTTTAAAAGTAAGATATAATTATTCAGGGTGAATTGATGAGTATACTAATCGTAGAGGATAATCCAATAAGCTTGAAAATTCTTGATATTAATTTGCGTGAAAATGGGTATGAGGTTACGACTGCACCTGATCCCAAAGAAGCAATGGTTCATTTAGAATCAAATCCCAATATCAAGTTGATTATTACTGATATCATGATGCCAGAAATGGATGGGCTTGAATTCATATCCAAGGTTAAATCAAATCCGCAATGGAAAAAATTACCATTCATCATAATATCAGCAATGAGCAATAAAAAAACAGTTAAAAAGGCCATTGCTTTGGGATGTCAGCATTTTCTAGTAAAGCCGGTACAATCCCAAAAACTGCTGGTAATGGTCAAAAGTATTTTGCCCAATCAGCGGCTAATTATTCGCAGCAAGAGTCAGAATGCCGCCCAAATGGGGCTTGATATTGCTTCATATCAACGAATATGCACGATGTTCGGAGAAATGCTTAAAAAAGAGTCAGCGGTCTTAGAAAGAGAGTTGGAAAAAGGAAAGTATAAAGATTTTTCGCTCAATCTCAAACAACTCAGGGAAAGTGCAACCACACTTTCTGCGGAACGAGTTTTAGATGTTCTGGATAATTTGGATAATTTGGCATCAGAAGATGGCAAACGATCTGTCTGGAACATTACTAAGTATTATGAATCGCTTCTGCAAGAATTGAAACTACTGCATAATGCACTGACTATATCTGTTGAACTATAGCATATCAAGGAAGAATCGTGTCTGAAATCCTGGATAAACGTCAGCTCCTTATTAAACTATACGAAGTGCATGATACCTTAACACGTGAGTGGAAAATTGCATGCAAGAAATATTGTTCGGAATGTTGCACTGATCACATATGCATGACAGGGCTTGAGGGGCGATTGATACTGGAATACTTGCGCATAAAAAAGCTTCAAGATTTCTTAAATCAAGCGATCCGGCCAGACAAACGATATCACCCCAAAACAACCATCAACCAGGAAGCCTGGCTTGCTTTGCATGACAAACCAATACCTGAACCTGAAGAAACCCCTTTAAATAGATGCATTTTTTTAACCAGTGATCAATGCTCTATCTATCCAGTCCGCCCAATGAGTTGTCGGACAATGGTATCAACATTGTCGTGCCATAACGCAGGACATGCAACCATGACCACTTTTCAAATGAGTGCCGCAACATTATTTTATCAATTTATAGAAATGTTAGATCTGGGTGGGTATTATGGTAATTATCTAAATATTTTAGAGATGTTGACGACTCCACCTGAAACACAATCCATTCAACTGGTAATGACAAAAACGCCCTTACTGAGAAACAATCGAATACATCATGTGATGATACCTCCTGAACATCGGGAAGAATTGATTCCTGTTATGAATGAGATTCAGAACGTTTTACATACTGGCAAATAATTAATACTGTTGATACACAAAGTATCAACTCATGAATTTGATTCGTTGAAAAATAACATCCCTAATCGGACTCTGACAATTCTGATTTATACACGAATCAACTTTTTCCCCCAACATGTAGGATCAAGGACGTTATTTTTCAAACATTCCTAAATTGAAATCAACTCATAATTCCTTGACCCCAACCCAATTTTTTCGGCATATTCAAGTTGTAATGGCCAATCTATGTTGGGATAGAGCGCTTTAAATTTATCCTCTCCTGATTCTATGCCAGATTTCAGGCATGATTGTGGATTACCAGGGGCCTGATTAACCAAATCGACAGATGCCTGATCTATTGCAACCAGATCCCTTGATGCAACAATGCCAATATCGTTAACGATGACTGCATCATTAAAAGGATAGCAATCACAGGCAGGAGCAACATCGGTAATAAAATTGATATAAACACTTTTATTTTCTTTGCCTTGCACGACACCGGCAGTATATTCCACCATTGTTTCTAAAAAAACAGGCACTTCCTGATTCCAGGCGACCTGTATGGCTTCTTCCGGACAAATTAAAATGCATTCTCCACATCCGATACATGCATCTTTATTAATGGAGGCTTTTTTATCAACAAATGAAATTGCTTTCTGGGAACAATGCTTCAAACATTCTCCACATGCCTTACATTTTTTTCTCACGATTTTTGGGCTGATTGATGAATGCTGTTTTAGCTTACCTTTTCGTGATGCACATCCCATTCCCAGATTTTTTATTGTACCACCAAATCCAGATAGTTCATGGCCTTTAAAATGTGCCATACTGACTAATGCATCGGCTTCAACGATCTCCTTTCCAATATATACCGATTGGCAATTTTTTTGATTGACCTCAACCGCAGTTTCTGATTTACCACGTAAACCATCAGCAATGATCAAAGGCGCATCAACTACAGACCAGGCAAAGCCGTTCCATATGGCAGTTTGTAAATGTGTCGGTGCATCACTTCTTGTGCCAGCATACAAAGTGTTCGCATCAGTTAAAAATGGAATGGCATTGTATGACTTGACTATTTGAACAACTTTCCGCACATAATTATTTCGTATATATGCTGTATTACCATATTCACCAAAATGGATTTTTATTGCTGTTAAATCCCTTTTCTCGATACAGGATTTTGCATCCACAGCATTAAACAGCTTTTCAAGCTTGTCCATTAAATTATTGTTTGCTTTTGCACGTAAATCCATGAAATAGACTTCACTTTTCACTTTTACCTCCTTTTTGATAATTCAATTATTTGCACATCAGATATCCCTGGATCGGACACAATCTGAATTTTCTTATTGGGAAATCTGTGCGATAAGTGTTTAACATTGATTTGATTGATACCTTTCATTTCGCTCATTTTTTTCGGGTTTACCAGAATGGCGATATGATTGGCGGTTGATTGTTGAATGCATGCAGTAACATTATCCAATAATATTTCTGAATAGACCAGATGTCCAAAAGATGGATGATATGGGCCGGACAAAATATGATATTCCAAATTGTCCTGTGGTTGTATTCCCATTCGTATGACAGGAATATTATTTTTTTGTAAACGTATCAAATTGTCTTTGACTATTGTTACAGCCTGATTCAACGATAGCGGCGTATAATTCCCTTCGCGATACCATTTTGCAAGCAAACTTCCTTTTAAAACAAGTGTTGGATAAATGCGAACAAAATCCGGTTTCAAAGCAATAACACGTTCAATGGTTTGCATAAAGGTATTCGGATTATCTCCAGGCAATCCAGTCATCAACTGATGCCCAACCTGAAAAGCAAATCGTTTTAATAATTCGGTCGCCAGACAGGTGCTTTCTGATGTATGCCCACGTTGTGATGTATTAAGGACATTGTCATCCATAGATTGAACGCCCAGTTCAATAGTCTGTATGGCATATTTTGTAAGCAATTGCAATTGTTTTTGAGAGACAGTGTCTGGACGTGTTGAAAAGCGAATGCCTGTCACTTTATGAGAATCAATATATGATTGCGCCATTTCAAGTAGTTGTATCATCTTACTTTCTGGCAAGCCAAGAAAATTACCACCATAAAAAGAAATTTGTACATTTGGATTTTTTCGATGATTATAAGTTAAGAATCGATCCATATTTTCTGCCAGGGTATCACTGGCAATTTTATTTGAAGAAATATTCGTGATTGCGTATTGATTACAGAATATACACCGATGTGGACATCCTGCCTGAGGTAAAAAGATTGGAATAATAAATGGTTTATACTTTTTCACATGTGAATCAAATGTTAATCTTTTTGATGCATTTTTTTTAACTGATCATAGGCTTCTCTCGCAGCATCCTGTTCAGCACTTTTTTTACTTTTGCCAGAGCCTCGCGCAGCTATAATGTTACCAACAACCAGTTCCACTTTAAAAAACTTTTTATGATCTGGCCCGACTTCCTGTATGACATTATAAACAGGCGTTTCTTTATAAATTCCCTGAACATATTCCTGCAATTTACTTTTAAAGTCATTGTTGGAAATCTGGGAAAACATATTTTCAAATAAGAAAGATACAAATGCGAATCCATTTTTAAAACCGCCATCCAGGTAGACAGCAGCTATTATGGCTTCAACAGTATCACCAAGAATGGACTGTTTCTCTCTGCCATTGGTGTGGATTTCACCTTTTCCCAATAATAAATGCGGTTGTAAATCCAGATTTCGCGCAACATCCGCCAACTGACTTTCATTCACCAGGGTTGCACGCATGCGGGATAAATCGCCTTCGTTGACATCAGGAAATTGTTGCATTAAAAGGTCACCAATCACCAGATTCAAAACAGCATCACCTAAAAATTCCAGACGTTCATTGTCTTGAAGTCCGAGATGGCTCTTTTCGTTGACATAAGATCGATGCTGAAGGGCATGTCGAAGTAGTGAGATATCTTTAAATTGATAATTGATTTTTTTTTCTAGTAGTTCTAACTGGGGATCATAATCATCCTGGTAAACATCCAATGCCTTTGATTTTTTATTGACATCATTTGGGGACTGTAACTTATTCTGATAAACTTCAACCATTTTTTCATAAACAGAATAAGCCACCTGAAATTCGCCATTACCAATCCCCAATTGTATGCCAGGCTTGTAAGTGCCATGAAAATCTGTTCCACCAGTTATCAACAAATCATATTTATCTGCAAGCCTGGAATAAAGATGCATACATTCCAGATTATGTTCAGGATAAATGACCTCAATGCCCATTAAGCCCAAATCTTTCAAATGTACAATGAGTGCTTCAAGATCTTCATCGTTTTGTAATCTGAGAAGATATGGATGTGCCAAAACAGGTATACCACCGGCATTCAGAATGACTTGAATTGCTTTTTCCGGATCAAGTCGGTATTTTTCAATATAAGCTGCTTTACCTTTTCCCAGGTACTTATCAAAAGCTTCCTGAAACGTGTGAACCACCTTTTTGTTTAGCAATATCTCTGCAATGTGAGGTCGACCTGGCAGACTATCTCCTACCAGCTTTTTGATATCGTCCTCACAAATGTCAATACCCAGAGTTTTTAATTTATGAATAATTTGTGGTGTACGCTCCATGCGTACTTTTTGAAGATTATTGAGCGTTTTATTGAGATTTTCATCTTCCAGATGAATAAAATAGCCCAACATATGAATGGAGCTTGATGCCTGACAAAAAGATGGAACCCCTGTACTGATTTCAACACCTGTAACAAAATCCAATGATGATGGAATGCCTGCCGCAATTGCTGAGCGAGAGCCATCAATTGTATCATGATCTGTAATAGCAATTGCTTTAAGTCCCATTCTGTGAGACATTTGCACAATTTCAGAAGGTGAGTAACTGCCATCTGAAGCGTTTGAATGAATATGCAGATCAATGATATTTGGTCTATAATCCAAGTGCTTTCTCCATTTTTTCAGATTGTGTTTTACAATCAATGCATTGGGTTGTAACAGGTCTGGCCTCAAGGCGTTTAACTGAAATTTCATTTCCACAACTATCACAAATGCCAAATGTCCCTTCATCAATTCGAAGTAAGGTTTTCTTGATTTTTTTTATGAGTTTGCTTTCCCTGTCACGAATCCGAAGCATAAAACTTCGATCTGTCTCATGGGATGCCCGATCTGTTGGGTCTGGAAAACTTTCTTTTTGATTTGACATGCCTGTAACAGTGACATCTGCTTCTTTTAGCAGCTCATCCAACTGTTTGGTCAGCAATGTACGAAATCTTTCCAAGTCTTCTTTCGTCATAGTATACCTCTTTATGGATATCGTTGTTTCAGATAACCCTAGAAATTTTTTAAAAATCAAAATTATTATCATCATCTCACAAAAATGTAAAGACTATTCTTGATAAATTTTTATTTTTTTTTGTAGGTAATACATTGTTAAGAGAAGTTGCACATGATGCGCCCTTTCAGATCTATAAAAATAAATCTCCGGCTTTTTGGAAATGCGCCCGATATAAAAAGACTCAGTTATTTCGAAACGTAAATGGCAACGATAATTCAGGTTCAGACAATGAAAATGAGCTTGCTTCCCCCATTCGTTGGATACACCCATTGACAAATTAGATACGCCATAGTAAGATTATTCAATAAGGAATGCTTGAAAAATAAGTTCCCCATTTAAATTGTTCGTATTGGGGTTTATGTACTGTAGAGACGTAGCATGCTACGTCTCTACACGACCTTATTCTTTTGTACGATCAAAATAAATTGAGCATCTTATTTTCAGAGCTTTCCTAAGGAAATTTCTGATAATAAGGAATGCTCTGAAAATAAGTTCCTCATTTCTGAAAGAGTCAATTCTATTCATTTTGAACCTGGATTACGCTGAAGAAGATGAATAAGATGAAATCAAACACTTTTAATTCATCTTATGGGCGCATTCCAAAAAGTCGGGCTTTTTTAGAGAGAAACATTGAAAAATGATTTATTTCGGCAAATCCAAGAACAGCGTAGGGCTAAAGCCGGCTTTAGCCCTACGCTGTTCTTGGATTTGCCGAAATAAATCAATTTACAATGATCATCAATGAATGTCCGACTTTTTTGGAATGCGCCCCATCTTATTCATCTTCTTCAGCGTAATCCAGGTTCAAAAATAGGAATTCAATATATTAAATGGGGAACTTATTTTCCGAGAATTCCTAACATCCCCATTTATTGATATTGTTTGTTTTGAGGTAAATGTACTGTTGAAACTTAGATTGCTACTTGACCTTATTATTTGTGTAAGGTATTGATAAACTGAGTACATTATTTATTGCACATATTTGAAAAGTTAGTTTAATCTGTTTTGATACATATGGATCGAAAAACATGTAAACTAAATATATAAGAATTGACATATTTGACAAGAATTTATCTCGAAAAATGTTCAGGAAATTTCTAAAAATAACTTTTTGCTTTTGGTGCATCTCACGTTATCAGCCGCTTCAAATACAAACCGCAGGCGCCAAATTTTTCAATATATTTTAGAGGAGTAATAATGAAATCAAACAAATTATTCATTATGCTTTGTAGTGGGTTGATACTTTTTGTATCAACAATATGTTTTGCTGAATTTTATAAATACAAAGATTCTAATGGTATACTGCGTTTCACAGATAATCTTGCGGAAGTCCCTGAATCGCAACGCCCCAAAGTGGATAAATATAATGAATACATTCCTAAAACGCCTGATACCAAAGCCGAACTTCTGAATGCGATGAAAGCAACTGAGGATGCTTCATTAAAGAAATTATCAGAAAAAAGCGTTCAATCAAAAGAATTCCAGATTCAGGATCTTGGAAATAAAATTGCAAAAATTCAGGAAGATTTACAAAATGAATATAAGCAGCTGCTTGAAAGAAAGAAGTCCCTTGAAGCCATGGATCAAAAAGCGATGCCCAAAAAATCTACACAAATTATATCGCTAAATGAACAGGCTGCAAAATTGAATAAAGATATTAGAGAATATAATCAAAAAAAAGAAATCTGTCTTGAAGCGATAAAAAAATATCAAAAAGAACTAGAACTGCTTTCATCAAAAGGCAGTGAAAACCAGGATAGACAATAACCCTAAACCTGATGGAATAAAATATATGGCAAATATACTTATAGTTGATGACGACCCCACATTTGTACATTTGTTAACCAATTTAATTGCCTCGTTTGGGGAAACACCCATTTCGGCAATGCAAGGTGCTAATTTCTTTCAAATATTGAAAGAAGAATCCATTGATTTAATATTATTAGATATTTATATGCCAATTGTCAGTGGTTTAACTTTGATTAAACAATTGAAAAGCAAAAAAGTATATAAACACATACCGGTCATCATGATAACCGGCACGAATAATTTAAAGCTGATGAATGATTGCTTTGAGGCGGGTGCATCCGATTTTATAACCAAACCTATCAGTCCGGTGGTTCTCCAGGCGCGATTGACATCTATTTTAGAAAAACAGAAAGATATAATACGGCTTAAGCAAGAAATTGCGGAAAGAAAAAAAGCTGAAACTTCTTTACGTAAATTATCCATTGCAATGGAACAAAGTCCGAATATTCTTTTTTTAACAGATGCAATTGGCAGAATCGAATATGCCAATCCCAAATGTCTTGAAATTACTGGCTATCACTTGGAAGAAATTATCACCCGGTCTCCGCAGATATTTCAATCAACACATTCAGATACAGATACACCAACCTATGATCGTATCATTAGAACAATGAACAAAACTGATATATGGAAGGGAAAATTATGTAATCAGAAAAGGAATGGGGAACTGTTTTGGGTATCTTGCTCCATTTCACCGGTATTTAATGATGAAGGTCAAGTGACAAGTTTTTTATATATTCAAGAAGATATTACAGACAAAATGCAATCTGAAACAATATTGGCTCAAAAAACCCGATCACTAAAAATATCCGAAAATCGGTTACGTACAATTATTGAAGCAACAAATGATGGCATTGTTGTTGTTGGACAGGATCAAGTCATTCATTTTGTTAATCCGGCAGCAGAAAGAATATTGGGGAAAACTGCTAAAAATCTTTTGGGCGAATTATTTCAATATCCTTTGATGCCCAATCAAATGACTGAAATAAGAATTGAACGATCAGGACAATCAGATATAGTTGCTGACCTGAGTGTTGTCAAGACTGAAACTGATGATGGTGCTGTTTGGGTTGCATCTATTCGAGAGATTACACAACCTGAAAAAGGTTTTATACAACAAAAAATTAGTCAAGAAGAGGCACTTGCTCAAAATCAAGCAGAGACAGAGACAGAGACAGAGATAGAGATAGATAATAATCATGATGATAACACACAACATGATGATCTAAATATGAATTCTGATAATTTATCAAATATGTCACATGAATTCAGAACCCCCATGCACGCAATTTTGAGTTTTGCCAATTTTGGAATTAAAAAAATTGAAAAAGCTCCCCGAGAAAAATTGTTGCATTATTTTAAACAAATCAAATTATCTGCCAATCGACTCATGCCTTTAATTAATGATCTGTTAGAACTATATAGCTTAGAATCTGGTAAACGCCTCTTGGAAACACGTTCTCAAGATATTGTGTCAATCATCATGTTGGTCATTCAAGAGCAGAAAGTGATTGCAAATGAAAAACAGATAACAATTTCGCTTATGCCACCGCAATGTCAAACAATTTTACCAATTAACAAAAATGGAATTATCAAAGTTATTCGCAATATTTTGCAAAATGCCATTCTCTTTTCAAGCAAGAATACGACAATAAGAATTAATATTGAAAAAATTACTGAAAATGAAAAAAATTGTCTGATGATTCATATTTCAGATGAGGGCATTGGCATACCTGAAAAAGATCTATGTAATATTTTTTCAAAATTCTATCAATGTGAACATACAAGACAAAATAGTGGCGGTACAGGCATTGGACTTTCAATTTGCAAACATATTGTCATTAAGCATGGTGGAAAAATCTGGGCAAAAAATAATGCAGAAAAGGGCTCAAGTATTTATTTCACCTTACCGGTTCATTAACTATTTGGCATCATTCATAATTTTATGAATGATGCCATTTTAGGCGAAAAAGTTAACTATCATTAGTCTGGGCCAAAAAAACCGATTTCAAAAATGCCCGATTCAAACGAGCAATATTTTCGATTTTAATGCCTTTTGGGCAGGCAGCTTCGCATTCGCGTTCATTGGAGCAATTACCAAATCCCAAACGATCCATTTCACAAATCATCTTTGATGTTCTCCTGTTGGCTTCAGGCTGTCCCTGGGGCAACAATCCCAAGTGCGAAATTTTTGCAGATACAAATAACATGGCCGATGCATTTGGACATGATGCCACGCAAGCGCCGCAACCAATACAGGCGGCAGCATCCATTGCAAGACTTGAATTTTCTAAAGAAATTGGAATGGCATTGGCATCAGGCGCTCCACCAGTATTTACAGAAATATACCCACCTTTTTGAATGATTTGATCGAAAGCACTGCGATCAATCACCAGATCTTTGATAATCTTGAATGCCCGCGCTCGAAAGGGTTCAATATAAACTTTGTCGCCATCGCTGAAATGACGCATATGAAGTTGACAGAGTGTGGTTTCTGATTCAGGGCCATGGGCATGACCATTGACCATGGCACCGCACATACCACAGATACCCTCCCTGCAATCACTGTCAAAAGCAATGGGCTCCAGGCCTTTTTCAGAAAGACCTTCGTTGACAACATCAAGCATCTCTAAAAAAGACATGTCCCTGGATATATTCTTGGCGTGAAAGGTATCCAGTCGACCTTTATCGGTGGGCCCATTTTGACGCCATACTTTTAGTGTCAGATTGATTGTTTGCGTGCTCACTTATAGCTCCTTTGTGATAATTGAACATTTTCAAAATTTAATGGCTCTGTGTGAAGCTGTGGCTCATCATTTTCCTGATGTTCCCATACCGATACATAGCAGAATTCATCATCATTTCGAAGAGCTTCATTTTCTTCGGTTTGATACTCCTGTCGAAAATGACATCCACAGGATTCCTCTCTTTCAAGGGCGTCGAGAACCATAAGTTCTCCCAATTCCATGAAATCAGCCACTCTGATTGCCCGCTCCAGGCTCTGATTAAAACTTTCACTGGTGCCGGGCACTTTGAGGTTTTCCCAGAATTCTTCACGCAATTCAGGCAGTTTATTCAATGCTTTTTCCAGTCCGGATTCATTGCGTGCCATGCCGCAATATTCCCACATAATATTCCCCAAAGATTTGTGGAAATCATCCACAGTACGTTTGCCATCAATAGACATCAGTCGATAAATACGTTCATTGGTAGCAACTTCAGCTTCCTTGAATGCTTCATGTGATGTATCGATATTGGGCTGAGATTGGCCATTCAAATAATTGCCAATCGTATAAGGAATCACAAAAAATCCATCTGCCAGGCCTTGCATCAATGCACTGGCCCCCAGCCGATTGGCCCCATGATCAGAAAAGTTGGCTTCACCCAATGCAAAAAGTCCGGGAATAGTGGTCATCAGATTATAATCCACCCAAAGACCGCCCATGGTGTAATGTACTGCCGGATAAATTTTCATGGGAACATCATAGGGGTTTTCTCCTGTAATACGTTCATACATTTGAAAGAGATTCCCATATTTTTTTTCAATTGTGGATTTACCATCACGTGCAATGGCATCCCGAAAATCCAGATAAACCGCATAACCGGTTTCACCCACGCCACGCCCTGCATCACATTGTTCTTTTGCATTTCGTGATGCCACATCTCTTGGAACCAGATTGCCAAAGCTGGGATATTTTAGCTCTAGATAATATAAACGTTCAGATTCAGGAATATCTTTGGCCAGGCGATTATCTTTCGATTCTTTAGGCACCCAGACACGACCATCATTTCGAAGGCTTTCGCTCATCAGGGTTAATTTAGATTGAAAAGAACCATGAACAGGAATACATGTCGGATGGATCTGTGTAAAGGATGGATTTGCAAAGCATGCTCCTTTCAGATAGGATCGCCATGAAGCAGAAACGTTTGAATTCATTGCATTGGTAGACAGAAAAAAAACATTGCCATACCCGCCAGTCGCCAGTACAACAGCATGTGCGGCAAATCGTTCCAATTTGCCGGTTACCAGGTTTCGAACAATAATACCTTTGGCATGATCATTAATCACAACCAGGTCCATCATTTCTCGCCGGGTAAACATTTCAACATTTCCCAGGGCAATCTGGCGGCTCAAAGCGCTGTAAGAACCAAGCAGTAATTGTTGACCTGTCTGGCCGCGTGCGTAAAATGTACGAGATACCTGCGCTCCGCCAAATGAGCGATTGGCCAGCAATCCGCCATATTCTCTCGCAAATGGCACACCAAGTGCTACGCAATGATCAATAATATGATTACTTATCTGTGCCAGTCGATAGACATTGGCTTCACGCGCACGGAAATCTCCACCTTTAATCGTGTCATAGAACAGGCGTTGAATACTGTCCCCATCATTAGGGTAATTCTTTGCTGCATTGATCCCCCCCTGAGCAGCAATGCTATGCGCACGTCTGGGACTATCCTGAATACAAAATATTTTTACATGATATCCCAGTTCTGCCAGAGATGCGGCAGCAGAGCTGCCAGCCAGACCGGTGCCAACGACAATAATTTCATATTTTCGTTTATTTGCCGGATTGACCAGCTTAAGTTCAAATCGGTGCTTATCCCATTTTTCAGATAATGGACCTGATGGGATATGAGCATTTAATTCCATAATAAACTCCCTAAGATTTAACGAAGCGAAAGCATCATTATATATATTGGAATAAAACCAAATCCAACAATTATAATCAAACTGTATACCACACTCAACATTTTGATAGCAGGCATATACTTTGGATGATCCAGTCCCAAAGTTTGAAATGCACTCCAAAAGCCATGATTGACATGAAGACCCACAACGATCATGGCAAATACATATATGGCCAGATATCCGGGCTGTGTCAATATTGATGAGACGATTTCAAACACAGTTTGTTTTGAATGATCCGCAAATTTGAAGGTTATTAAATGAATCACAATGAATATCAGGATCAGTAAGCCTGTATATGGCATAGTCCCTGATGACAATGTTCTTCCACCAGCATTACGTTTTTTTACATATGTAATGGGTCTTGCGGTAAGATTTTGAAAATACAGGGTAATGGCCATTGTCAGGTGAACAGCCAGAAGAAACAAAAGGCCGATTTCAGAAATATAGATTATTGGCCCGAGTGCGTGCAGGTGATCAACATAAGCGTGGAATAAATCCTGCCCACCATAAATAAACAGGTTGCCAATGAGATGGACAGCCAAAAAAAGACAAAATCCTAAACCTGTCAATGCCATCAATATTTTTTTTCCGATGGATCGGTTTAATATTTGCGAAACAACTTCCATTAGACCTCCTTTTTGTTAATGTTTTTATTTTTTAGCGGCGGCAAGGCTTGAAACCACCATTCATCCCATTCGGTAGACATAATTGTTTCAGCCAGTTGCTTACCGGTATCAGTAATCAATCTTTTTTGTGCAGCATTGAGCCATTTTTCAGGCCCGCGTTGGCCCTGGTCGTGCAATGCTTTTAGTTCAAGCATTAATGACAATTGGTCGGCATCCTTTGCGAGCTTAGCTTCCTCAGTTTGACATTGATTGAATTCATCCACCAGGGACACAATTTCCTGCCCAAAGGGAATTTTCTTTGCCATATCATTGAGCGCCTGATCTTCATGTGCGGTTGTATAGCGCCGATGAACATAATTCAATTCACCCATTCGAGCCTCAGGAATATCATGTACCAATGCCATCGTGATAATTTTCAAAGGATCAATTCCTGGATTCAGCTTGCTCATGACATAAGCGATAATTGCAATCATAAATGAATGATCCGCCACTGACTCATGACCACTGCCAAGAAATTGAAACCCTGTGCGTTGCACAGATTTTAAAATGTTGGCTTCAAACAAAAAGTGAACAATGTCTTTCATATTTTGTTTCACCTTATTTTAATATTGTCTAAGGAAAGCTCGGACAATAACATGCTCATTTTTCTTGATCGTTCAAAATAATAAGGTCGTGTAGAGACGTAGCATGCTACGTCTCTACAGCACATTTACCTCAAAACGAACAATATCAATAAATGGGGAAGTTCTTTTCAGAGCTTTCCTTATTCATAATACGCCTGTTCATTTGTCTTACGATATTAATATTTTATCTAACGCATTGATAATCGAACGTCTCAAATGTTCAACACGCCTTAGTGTATAATGTGAAATGGAATTACGTTTCAAATCTTTAATTAACCACAGTGTTCCATAGCTTTGGAAATTATTATTTAATAATGGTAGTTCAATTTTGAAAATACTTGATTTGCCAATGTCCTTTTCTTCATTGAATGTATTGCGTACCCAAATACATACATTTGGTTTTTTAAATGTACATAAATGATTGACATATATAGCAGGAATGTTTTCCTGTAATGATTTCAATGCAAATTGATATTTTGGTATATTTTGAATATTCAATTGCGCCATATCAAACTCCAACCGATCCAGGGCATTGGATATTTTAATCCACAATGTATTCAATTCGTTGGCCTTTATGATTTCCAATTGGAGTGACAAAAACGTTCGACGATCGCGTGTAAACCCAGCTTCATCAGTGACATCACGAAACCAACCATAAATTTTATCAGTGGCAAAATAGTCAAAATAGCCAATTTTTTGGATAAATACAATTGAAATGGCGCCTAAAATAATTAATATCAGTCCAGCCTGCTCATTTCGAAAATTGACCAGAAAGATAGACAGTAAACACAAAAAGATTGTAATGCCATAGATGATTAATACAGATCGTTTTGCAGACAAGCCCTTTTCGATAAGTCGATGATGTACGTGCCCCTTATCCGGCTTAAACAAGGATTTACCTAACATAAATCGTCTGAGTGGAGAGATCAGCGTATCAAATATTGGCACACCCAGGGCCACAAGTGGAATCAACAAGGCTGCTCCCAACTGACTTTTAACAGCGCCTGTAATGGACAAACCCGCAATTGTAAAACCTAAGAAGTAACTCCCACCATCACCCATAAAAATTGAGGCCGGATTGAAATTATATCTTAAAAAGCCTAAAATTGAACCACTTAAGGCGGTAAACAATACTGCAGTTACAAAGTTATTTTGAATAACAGACAGAACAACAAGCACGATACTGGCAAAAAATGTTATTCCAGCAGCCAAACCATCCAAACCATCAATGAGATTGATGGCATTGATAAAAAAAACAAACCAGAAAACAGTTACAAAATAGCTCAAAATCCCGGCCTGAATATAAAAGTTACCCAAATGAAAAAAATCAATTTTCACACCACCTATAAACGCAACCGTTGCTGCAAAAATTTGTATCAAAAATTTGATAAATGGGCCCAGACGTTTGAAATCATCAAACAAGCCAACACTAAAGCAAATGCCACTTCCAACAAATAAGTATATCATGGGTGGATCCAGGTTTATTGTATTTGAGACGCTGGTATTAAAAAAAGAAACGATACACAGTGTCATAAAATAAGAAAACACAATTGCCAGCCCCCCATTTCTTGGAATGGGCGATTCATGAAATTTACGTTCATCCGGGAGGTCAATTGCACCCAATTTTTCACCCAATTTTTTGGCAATGGGTGTTGTAACAAGTGCAAGTGTCAGTGCGATCAAAAAAATAGCCAGTAATGTTGTCATGATTTATTCACTACCCCAGAATTTATTAAACGTATCGCCAATACTTTTTCCTACATTGTTCAACCCATTTTGGACAGAATCCTTTGTTTTCTCAATTAACGACTTGTTTTCGGCGTGAAAGCCATCAGGATACTTTCCTGTGCGAGCAACAGTTTTCGCAATTTCACATGGATTATTATTGTCTGCAACGCCACTGATAAGCCCGGCAGCAATGCCAACAGGGCCAAACAATACAACGCCACCAACAGTTTTACCAATAGTCCACGCGGCTTTTTTATAATCCAGTTTTAATTGTGGATTTTTCAGCGTACCGCCCAATTTGAATGGTTGTGCCAGTTCGCTTAAGCTCAGACTGAATTTTCCCAGATGACCTGTATCTAACCCGCTTTTTGGCAAAGGTGTGATTGACATATCAATCGTCTCATTCGCCAGTGCGACATGACCATTGCAAACAACGCGCATTTGATCAGTATCCAGCATCATAATTGTGGTATCTGCATGGCCATCAATGATATCAAATCTCGTGGCCATGCAATTAATACGTGAATATTGATTTTTTTTCAAAGGATTAATCAGACGAATCACATTTGCGCTCAATTCACCACCAAGCATATTTACATATTGATTGAATAATTTACCATTTTCCATTTGAACTGAAACATAGCCATCTAAATTAGACATCCATTTAAACAAAGAATCTCCCCTGGTTACCAGATGAACCCGAGAGTCCAGAACACCATCGAACATATCAGAAATATCCAGCTCCTTAAGCATCTGGCCCACATTTATATTTTGAGTTAATATATTTGTGGAGATTTTTATTTGCTGGTCACCTGTTATATGTAATTGTGCAGCTACTTTTCCACCACCCATATTTGCATTAAAAGGCTTTATTTCTAAAGCATCAGGAGATAAATATACCTGCGTATCGATATTGTGAATTGCCAGTCGTGGCGTTTTTAAAGTTTTAATCCGAAATATCCCAATAAAGTCAATATTGGCCAAAGGACTGGATAATAATGGTTGATCGTTAAAAATACGATCATATTTATCAGGTGGTTGATTCTTTATTTGCGACTTGTTTGAGATAAAAGGTCTGAGATCAATAGTATTTGCTTGAAAAACAAGTTTGAGACCAGGACGTTTACGATCCAGATGAAAATCCCCCATACCGATGAGCTGGTTGTTTCCCAAAGATATATCCACAGCAGATCGATACTGTCTATTTTTTTGCTCACTAAGACCAATGTGGAAATTATAGGGACCATCAAGGGGTATTGATGTGCCAATCATTTCCTGGAACTCTTTGAATTTATTCCCTTTACAGGACATTTGCACATTGGCACCCTTCAAAGAAAGGACATCTTCAATTTTTCCACTGGCAGATAAAGACATGCCTGCACCTTGTGCTGAAATTGTCAAAGGCCATGTTTCATCAGACATAAGAAATGAATGGATACTTCCCACCTGTGTTTGGATATCGAACCGATGTTTTCGATACTCGCCAACAATATCCATGGAGATCGGTGTATCCAGTCCCTTGCTTCTCGCTTGTATTTGATTGATCGTCATGGATAACTGGCCGGGTTCATTGGCGTTCTCATAGGACAAATGAATATTTTTCAGACACAGATTGTTAAATCCAAGTTGCGGTATTTTAATATCATTATTTGTTCGCAATTTATCATTTTGATTTTCAGATATCGTATCAAACGCCAGATTGGATTTCCCTTGTTTATTGATTTCAATAGACAAATTGAGATCGTTCAATGTCATTTGTTTGACATGAAAAATTTGATGCAGCAGGGGAAGAATTTCAATATCCACCTCCAATTTTCCAACCTGAAGCATATATGGTCTGTTACTCCACCTAGCGTTATCCATCGTGATATCAGTCAAGCAAACACCAGGCGGCCATCCGACATGGAAATATATGTTTCCTCGAATAGATAAATTTCTGCCAGTGGCATCTTTTACTGCTTTTTCAATAATGGGTTTTAGGTAGTTCAAATCATATGACGTCAAATAAATACAAAACCCCGAGACAAATATCAGAATAATAAATGAGAATAATACGAACCATTTTACAAATCGTCTCACAAGCTACACCATCTAATTAAAAATGTTTCCAAATTCAAATGTCAAGCGTTCAAAGAATGAAGATTTTTCAACCCCATGATTTTGCGTGCCATATGAAGCAATTTTGTAAGCGCCCAGGAGAGAACCGATCTTGCCGCAAGCATCCCACTCCATATTATTGAGCATGCCATACAACAATCCGCCCCGGAATGCATCACCGCATCCGGTAGGGTCTAAAACTGCGGAGGCTTTTACTGATGGTATTTCAATGGTTTTATTTGCGGAATAAATGATTGCGCCGGCTTCTCCTTTTGTGACAATCAGGGCATCAACTTGAGATCTAACGTCGTTTAATGATTTGCCAGTTCTTTCTTTGAATAATTCAAATTCATAATCATTGAATATCATCCAGTTTGCCTGATCCATGAATTGGAGCAGCTCTTTACTGTCGAACATAGGCATGCCTTGTCCTGGATCAAACATAAAAGGGATACCGGATTCACTAAATTGCGTGGCATGATCAATCATCCCCTGTTTGCCATCGGGTGACACAATTCCAATTGAAATATTTTCAGCATCAGTTACCAGATTCTCATGAGAATAATTCATGGCACCTGGATGAAATATTGTAATTTGATTGCCAGTTTGATCTGTCGTAATAAATGCCTGGGCAGTATAGACTGAATCAATTGTTCGAATATGCTTCCTATCAATTCCTTTTGTGTCCATCCATCTGGCATAGTCAGAAAAGTCCTTGCCAACTGTTCCCATTGGACATGCTGCAGAGGGATCCAGTAAATGAAGATTATACGCAATATTTCCTGCACAACCACCAAATTCACGACGCATCTTTGATACCAGAAATGAAACATTGAGTTGGTGAAGTTGATCTGGCAGCATATGACGTTGAAATTTATCATCAAAATTCATGATAATATCAAATGCGAAAGAACCACAAATTAACGCTTTTGACATATAAGCCTCCTTATTTTTTTAATATTTGGGTTTTTGTGGAAAAAAGGGTAATGGCATTTTATCTGTTTGTTCTGCCTCAATAATTGATTGTTGATCTTTAATGTCAGAATCAAGACTTGTATTTATCGTTTCAAACTGGATTAATGGATTAACAAGATCATTTGAAATCTCTTCAGGATTGATCAATTCATCATGTCTTAAACGAATATATGGAATATATTCAATATTCTGATTGTCTCCTGCTTGATTTTTCGTATGCTTTTCATGCGTGGAAAAATTGTTTTCAGTTGATAGTGAAAAGCCTGTCTCCTTATTATCCATCTTTTTTATTGCGTCATGATCTGCAGATTGCGTATCAGCCTGTTTTTCATTGGACACTGCTTTTGTATGAAATGAGGGTATTTTTTTATCCATTTGATGGGTAAACATTGTAGTTGGTGATTGATGCTTGTGAGGTTCCTTTTTGATATATTGATGATGTTTTGAAATTTCATGTTTTACAAAAGAAATAGGTTCTGTTTGAATTGGTAATTCGAGTTTTAACATTTCAATCATTTCAATGCCAATTTTTTCTACATCTGATGGCAATTCACCATGATTTACAAAACTCCACATGTAATCATGCAATAATACTGGAGGTGCATAAGCGGCTGTCAGACTGATCAAAGATAAAACAGTATCAGACAATGTAGTTACTTCAGTGCGTTTTAAAGTTGTCTGAATAATAAAATCTGAGCCATAGACACCAATCAACGACGTTTTCGTTTTAATATTAAATGATTTCTGTTGAAAATTATGAAGTTTTTGAACATGGAATCGGGCTTTGCCCACAAGCAGCATAATGTAAGCTGTTCGTTGATGATGAACAGGATCGAAAATAAATCTGTTTAAAGACAGTTTCGTTGCAGCACCCATAGTTATTCGGCTGCAATCATTGAGAAGAATGCTGATTCGTGAATGTTCTGTTGTCAACAATGTATCACCAGAATATAGTTTTATATACTTTTTCGCCAAAAAGCCATGTAATTCATTCTCATGCGTAATAATAGTGTCGCCTTCAATGAGGACAACCTGACCAACTGCCAGCCCTATGCCAGGTTCAAAGTTGTCTTTAATTATTATATTATCTGGCATAAATGGTTTAGCCATAACTGGCATTATACTTATGCTTGTTATAATACAAATGGCAAGCAATAATGATGATTTCAGTTTCATGAGTTGGATTCGTAGCATAAAAATGACGTTATGTAAACTATTCTTTTGATTGCCAGAAATAAGATAAATAATTTTGAGATATCAATTGGTTATGAATATCATATCAGGGTGCGTATCAGATGACGCTGATTATTGGTTTTTTAACAAGCAGGTATGCCAAGATAGAGTTAGAATAGCCGGAATAGTTGTGAATATCCGGCTATTCAATGCTTTAAGCGATAAGCATCAGCAGGTGAAAAATAATGCATGCATAGCAGTTTTAACGTATTATGCGAGTCAACCTAATCTTTTTTAGCTTTATCGTCAGCTTTTTCAGGTACTTCTCCTTCATTGAAGTTATCGTCATAGTTGTATTCTTCAACGTTCTCTTCAGGTTCAGGTTTATATTCTTGCATCTCTTCCTGTTGATATGATCCTTTATTATCATCTTCATTTTGTTTGATTTCTGATTCGTATTCCCAACTTGGTTCTTGCGGCTCTTCAAATTCTTCAAGAGATTTGGTGTCATCAGCAGTATTTTCTGCATAATTTTGATCTTGATCTGTTTGCATGTCATCATTCGCAACTGCAAAAGACACAGAAATTACAATTAAAAACATACTGATAATAAAAAAACCTGACATAATTTTTGTTCTCATCTTTTTCTCCTTTAAATTAAATAAAAAAAATTAAATAAATTGAAATACAATTTATTGTCATATTAAATATATGCATCATTGGTTGATGCAATCGTTGTTACACATTTATCTACAGTAATAATCATTTTTCCATCTGAGTCTCTTGCTTTAATGGAACCTGATACTTCAACAGGATAACTAATAAATGGAAACATCTCCTTACCGACCTCATTTTGTTCAACAAGATATTCATTTTCATCTATTGTATGAATTGAAATTTCTGTTACACTGCCATTTAGCCATTTGGCCGGTGTAATAATTCCTTTGAATATTTTTTTGTCGAAGCTATTTTTCATTCAAATTAACCTTTCCTTTAAAAATAAAAGAATGACTACGACATTTGCAATGAAAGTGCCAATATGTAACTAACTGATTATATTGGGTTATTAATATAATTCTCCCCGAAAATATGAACAAATAATTCCGAAATTCAGTTTTGTACAAAAAGTCAAACAGAAATTATAATAAATTCAAATAAGTTAATGACCGGAATTTAGGATTCCGATTATTTCAAAAAAGGAATTTGATGTTCCGAAATAGGATTGGAGGAAAAGACGAAATGCGTCTTTGTCGCATTTTTCATGGTAAAGATGTGATCCATCTTTTTTGTTTGAGTAAAATATCATCAATTGAATAATCTGTAACAAAATAAACAATTATTAAATGAAGAACTTATTTTCAGAGATTTCCTTAGCTATATAGGGATGAAATGAAAGGGCTTTTTGTTTGCAATAATTCTCAAAAAAAAATGGGAAACTTATTTTCCGAGAATTCCTTAGGAATGCTAGGAAAATAAGTTC